>Ga0307486_1000159_pt1 | contig 72469 bp, 69 predicted proteins | sample CBIW02metaG_FD_203663 | JGI IMG/M metagenome (GOLD analysis project Ga0307486, IMG submission 203663) | Sea-ice brine microbial communities from Beaufort Sea near Barrow, Alaska, United States - CBIW 0.2 | ecosystem: Environmental > Aquatic > Marine > Coastal | place: USA: Alaska | collected... | reverse complement strand
TTCAAAGGTTCAATTGGCTAAAAAAAGAGCTAGGGGATACAGAAATATAAAGAATTTTATCAATATGATTTATCTGATTTCAAGTAAGCTAAAATTCAATTACCCACAGTATTCCATATAGAGCCAACAATTTTAATTCTCTTCAGCTTCTTCTTCACATGAATCTTCATCTTTCGAAGAACAACAACTCATTTTTGCTTCCATTTTAGGTTCTCCTGAAGCTTCTTTATCGCCTTTGGCCATCATCATTTCAATCTTTGGACTCACATAAGGTATTCCAAGGTTGAGACCTCTAACCACCATAAATAGACCAACTACAGAAATTAAAGTAGCGAGAACGAATTTTCTATTGAAGAAACCTATTCTTGCAAAAAAGTCTTTTAATACGCCAAGGAAAATAAAACCAGGAAGAGTCCCTAATCCAAACACGAACATGTAAAGCATTGCGTTTTGAACACTTCCCATACTTAATGCGAAACCTAGGGCAACGTAAACCATTCCACAAGGGAGGAATGCGTTGATAAATCCAATTCCCATTAATTTTGGAGTTCCTGCGGGTTTACCTTGAAGAAATTTTGACATGGTGCGCATGACCATCTTATTAAACCAAGTTGGTTTGCCTTTTCCTTTGTAATAAGCTCCCCAAGCAAAGAATATGATTAGTATTCCTGAGATAATACTTAACCACTGTAAAACGCCTAAAAGCGATGCGCTTAATCCAATAAGACCAACCAAAAGTCCCATTAGGGTGTAACCTAAACTTCTGCCAAGAGAGTAGGAGGTGATTCCACCAGTAATTGTGGCTTTAGATTTTCTGTTTAAAGGAAGTGCCATTGATATTGGACCGCACATACCAATACAGTGTAGATTGGTTACCAATCCCAAAGAAAATGCTAAAACTACTATTTGTACTAATGAATCCATACTGTGTCTCTCAACTGGTAATTCTTATCTTGAATCTTCCAATTGGTAGTAAGATAGTATCTTCCAGTTTTTAATTGTGAACTTTCTATAAATAGGTTTTTCCCTTTTGATTCAATGTTAATATCATCGTCTTTTGCATTAGAACGGTATAACTGAACATTCAATGCATTAATGATATCAGGCGTTTCTAATACTAAGTATAATCCTTCTGGAGAAACATCTATATTCAAATTGCTTCTATTATCAACTGCATTTTGTTGCGCTGTAATTTCAGTTTCAAATTTAACTTCGTCTTTGTAATAATCTGGACTAACTAAATCTGTGTCTTGACTAATTAAAATCACAACCATATATACGATATATGACATAAATGCGATCAATGCTATTGTAATTGCTTTTCCCCAATTCATCTCTTAAAATTTAATCAATTAAAGTAACGGACCAACAAAGCTCGTTTTAACTTTTAGTAACTCTTCACCATCTCCAATTACAATAATCTTCAATTTTTTCTGACCTCTTTTGAGTTCGTTTGAATTTAATCGAATGATAAAGTTGTTTTTTGTATGTTCTTCTGGACCTAAATGCAATGGTGATTCAGTAAGTTGTACCTCACCTTCGACACCATCTTCCAATTTTAATTCAATTTCGTACGACTCATTGGATTTGTTAATCAAATTAAGTTCATATATGTTACTAATCATTCCTCCTTCTAACTGTTGATAAGTTGATCCTCGTTTCTTTAATACGTCAGCTTGAAAATTTGTTCTAGTTCCAATCAACAATCCCCAAATCAACATAAGTAGAACGAGTAGGACGCTATAAGACTTCATTCTTCTCGTGAATCTAAATTTCTTACCTCCTTCAATGTTACTTTCTGAAGCATAACGAATTAAACCCTTTGGAAGATTTACTGCTTCCATAATGTCATCACAAGCATCAATACAAGCTGTGCAGTTTACACATTCCAATTGTGTACCATTTCTTATATCTATTCCTGTTGGACAAACATGTACACATTGTTTACAATCTATACAGTCTCCTTTACCAACTTCTTCTCTGTCTTCAGTTTTCTTGAATCTACCTCTTGATTCACCACGAACATGGTCATAAGCGACGATAATCGAATCAGAATCTAAAAGTACACCTTGTAATCTACCATATGGACATATAGTTGTACAAACTTGTTCTCGTAAGAAAGCAAATACTCCATAAAAAACAAGGGAGAAAATAATCATAGCCATGAACCCACCTAAGTGTGCTGATAAAGGATCCGTTTGAATTTCCCACAAACCATCTGCACCTATAATATAGGCTAAAAAAGTATTACCAATTAAGAATGAGATCAGTAAGAAGAGCGAATGCTTTGCCGTCTTTTTAAGAATCTTATTTGCATTCCAAGGCTGTTTATTTAATTTCTTTTGGTGTGTCCAGTCTCCTTCTATCCAGTATTCTATCTTACGGAAAACAAATTCCATAAATATAGTTTGAGGACATATCCATCCACAAAATACCCGACCAAATACGACCGTAAATAAGATGATGAAAACCATCAAAAGAATCATTGTAAAGGCAAATATGTATAAATCTTGAGGCCAAAACACCTGTCCAAATAATACAAACTTACGCTCTAAGATTCCTAATAAAACCAGGGGTTGACCACCAATTTTTATATGAGGCGCAAGAAAAAGAAGAGCAATTAAGAAAATACTAAGTATAGCCCTCCACTTATGGAAAAATCCTTTTGGTTTCTTTGGATAAACCCAAATTCTTTTTCCGCTTTTATCAACTGTAGAAATTGAGTTTCTAAACTCTTCTTCGTATAATTCCTCTTCTTTTACCATTACACCTTAAAAAATGTTGAATCTAATCAACTATGTCTCCTTCTGGAGCTTTTCCACCATCTGCTTCACTTACATTTTCTAAGTGTAAAACGAATGATGCAACCTGTTGTATTTCAATAGGGTTAAATGCTGATTCGTGTGCTGGCATTCCCCTTGGTGCTCCAAGCTTAATCACTTTGTAAACATCTTTGATGTCTCCTCCATAGATCCATGAATTATCTGTCAAGTTTGGTCCAATTTCTCCACCTCCTTTTTCAGTATGACAAAGCGCACACTTGTTTTGATACAAAGCTTTTCCAGCCATTAGGTCAGCCGTATCTTCCATTAAAGTCGCATTTGTCTCATCAACGTTCATTGCATTTGCTTTACGGTAAGCCGCTACTTCAATTTTAGCTTTTGCCATTGAATTTTCGTATTCTGCTTGTTGTAAATCACCTGTACCCAGAATGTGATAGTGGAATATATAAACAACAGCGAAAAGTATAGTTATACCGAATAATGCTACCCACCAAGGTGGCATTGGGTTATCTAACTCACGAATACCATCGTAATCGTGCCCCATATCAACTTTATACTCCTCTTCAACTGGAGTAGCACCTGTCAACGCTTGAGTAAACGAACTTGTTTGAGGCTTTCCTTCAGCATTAACTTTAATCACTTTCGGTTTAATTAGTCTTAATGACTTGTAGAACATGTTAATCATGTGTAACAAGAATCCTAACAATAGCAAAGTGATAATCATTAACGCATTAATATCTGCACTCGTAACATATACCCACAATTCTAATTCTTCAGCTGCTGCTGTTGGTCCAGTAAAACTTAATGCACTAGCAATTTGACTTGTTCCAACAAACCCAAGAACCAATAAGAGTGTCATTATCTTTCCACTTTTTTTAGACTTATTGTGTAATTCAGCGATCTTTTCGTGGTACAATTCAGAGCTAATTAGAGCTGAAGTACTGCGAGATACTACATAAATACCAAATAGAAGGACAAGAATGATAAATAGGAATAATTTGAAAATTGTTAAATTCTCTTCGTAATTATCAACATAAACTACATCTGCAGAATTATTTGAAGATGCATTTATGGATCCTATTTGGTCAGTTGCTTGCGTTGGTTCCGGTGCAGGAGCTTCATAAGAATCTGCATACTCAATTACTGCTTTAGCTTCTTCTAAAGAAATGTTTTGAGGTGTCATAAAAGCAGCACTAAATTGCTCAGCTACTATAGCACGTTCACTTTTCCCTGATTCAATCAACTTTGCTGGATTCAGAACCCATTCGTAAAGATTTTCTTCTTCACCTTCCCATTTTGCTTTAACACCAATTAAGTTAGGTCCTGTAGCATCTTTTCCTAATATGTGACATACACTACATTTAGTTTCGTATATCTTTTGTCCATCTTGCGCATTGGCAACCATTGAAAGTCCGATTGTCAAAACACTTAAAAGGATTGACTTCCTTAAGTTCATCATTCTTTTCATAATTAATCTTTAGTGTCGTTAATATCAATAACCTCGTCATCTTCCAATAAAGGAATTTGACCGTAAATATCTGTTTCTGTTTTTGTCATTTTGTACATTCTCCAAAGTACTCCTGCAAAGAATATAGTAAAAATGAGCAGGGAGATAATGGGGAATATCTCTATCCCCACTATTTCCGACATGTTATGTTTAATGTATCTAAGCATGGCTTAATTATTTCATTGAAGTTTCAACATCAGCTTCCGTTGCAGGAACAGCTTTAATATCTGTACCTAACCTTTGTAGGTAAGCGATAATCGCAATGATTTCTTTTCCTGCAATATCAGATGCTTGTGCATTACTTTCCTTTTTACTAAGGTCTTTAATAATGCTCTCCGCAATTCCATTGGCTTGTGTTTGAAGATCCGCTAATGCTTCTTTTTCAAATCCTTCAGGATATGGAACACCCAAACCTTGTAATACTGTGATTTTTTTCTCAATATATTCAGTATTCAAATCATCTTCAGCTAACCAAGGGTAAGCAGGCATAATTGAACCTGGAGAAATTTCCTTAGGCATAATCATGTGACTATAGTGCCAAGAATTACTTCTTAATCCACCTTCACGAGCCAAGTCAGGACCAGTACGTTTAGAACCCCATAAGAATGGGTGGTCGTAAACAAATTCTCCAGCTTTCGAGTATTCTCCGTAACGTTCTGTTTCAAAACGCAATGGACGAACCATTTGAGAGTGACAACCTACACAACCTTCACGGATGTATATATCACGACCTTCTAATTCAAGCGGAGTATAAGGCAATACTTGTGCTATCTTTTTAATGTTTGACTTTACAGCCATTGTCGGAATAATCTCTACAATACCACCGATGGCAATTACAATTAAACTAAAAACCATAAGTCTAACTGGTTTGCGCTCAATTACTTTGTGCCAATATTCGCCTTTTACTTTTACATTCTTTTCTAAAGTATTGGTTACTTGAACAACTTCATCGTTAGAGAAAACTCCGCTTCTTCCAGTTTTAAATAAGTTGTATGCCATTAAGAATACCCCAATGATGTAAATTAATCCACCAAATGTACGCATGATATAGAATGGTTTAAGAACTGTAACCGTACTTAAGAAGTCAGGGTATGCCAACGTTCCATCAGGGTTAAATTCTTGCCACATTAATCCTTGGCTAAATCCAGCCCAGTACATTGGAATAGTCCACAATAAAATACCTAAAGTAGCAATCCAAAAGTGCGTATTTGCTAGCGACTCTGAGTATAGTTTAACTTTAAATAATTTAGGGAATAAGTAATACATCATCCCGAAGACTAACATTCCATTCCAACCTAAACCACCTACGTGAACGTGTGCAACAATCCAATCCGTAAAGTGAGTGATAGAGTTAACGTTTTTAAGTGATAGAAGTGGTCCTTCAAAAGTAGCCATACCATAAGCAGTAAGCGCTACAACATAGAATTTTAGGATTGCACTGTCACGTACTTTATCCCAAGCACCTCTTAAAGTTAAAAGTCCGTTTAACATTCCTCCCCATGAAGGAGCAATCAACATTATAGAGAATACAACTCCTAATGATTGTGCCCAGTCTGGTAAACTTGAGTACAACAAGTGGTGCGGTCCAGCCCAGATGTAAAGGAAAATTAACGCCCAAAAGTGGATGATTGATAATTTGTATGAATAAATAGGACGATTTGCTGCTTTAGGAACAAAGTAGTACATCAATCCTAAGAATGGTGTGGTTAAGAAGAATGCAACGGCATTGTGTCCGTACCACCATTGAACAAGTGCGTCCTGAACTCCTGAGTACCAAGAGTAACTTTTCATAAAGTGAATAGGAATTTCAAATGAGTTGAAAATATGCAATACAGCTACAGTAACAAAAGTACCAAGGTAGAACCAAATAGCTACATAAAGGTGCTTCACACGTCTAACTAAAATTGTAGCGAACATGTTCCAACCAAATGTTACCCACATTAATGCAATTGCAATATCAATTGGCCATTCAAGCTCAGCATATTCTTTAGAAGAGGTGAACCCCATTGGTAAGGTAATTACTGCAGAAAGAATAATTAATTGCCAACCCCAAAAATTGATGTAACTAAGTTTATCACTCCACATACGGGTTTTTAACAAACGCTGAAGTGAATAATATACACCTGTGAAAATAGCATTTCCTACGAAAGCAAAAATTACTGCATTGGTATGCAATGGTCTAATTCTTCCAAAAGAAAGATATTTATATCCAAGGTAATCATTGAAAAAATTTGGAAAAGCTAATTGTAATGCAGCAGTTAATCCTACGAGCATTCCAGTAATTCCCCAAATGATTGTAGCATACGCGAAGTACTTTACAATCTTATTGTCATATCTAACTTCTATTTTTTCCATTCTTCTTTTTTTGTTTTCTCATTATTTGGTTTCTCTTCAACAACTTCTTCATCATCATATAAAATGCGCATGCCAGGTGTTACGTCATCATCATACTGACCCGATTTATTGGCCCAAATGAATGAGATGAAAAAAATAACGGCAAGAAATAAGCTAACGAGTAGCATCACATACATAATTTCCATGGCACAAATATAATACGGATTGTGAATCTTTAACAGCTATAAAGTAGATAAAAAAATGATTTATATCAGTTCTAAATTAGACTTAATCTAAATAATGACAGGGCATGCAAGAATAGTGGGGACTAAATATAGGGCACAAAAAAAAAGATGAGAAATAAATCTCACCTTTTCATTTTTATTTCAGAAGCTGAAATAAAACTTTTAAATATTTAATTCTTTGATAAGAAAATTTTGAAACACGATGCACTGAGCTTGTGAAAGCGAGTGTAACGTAATATTTAACTCTTCCTTATCACGAATAATTATGCATTGATTTCAACAACCTCTACATCAAAAGTTAATTCTTGTCCAGCTAAAGGGTGGTTACCATCTACGATGATAGCATCTTCTTTAACTTCTTTAACTACCAATTGAATTTCTTGACCATCTGGAGTCTTAGAAACTAATCCCATTCCAATTTCTGGTTGAATTTCTTGTGGTAATTTATCTCTAGGAACTTCTTGAATTAATTCTTCACGAGGCTCACCATAAGCTTCTGTTGAAGGAATAACTATTGTTTTTTTCTCATTAACCTTCATGTCAATTACACCATTTTCGAATCCTGGGATAAGTTGACCTGTACCAACTTGAAATTCCATTGGATCACGTCCTTCTGAACTATCGAAAACCTCACCGTTTGCTAATTTACCTGTGTAGTGTACTTTTACCTTGTCATTCTGTTTAACTTGACTCATAAAATTTGTCTTTGTATATTAATATTGATTAAAGTCTAATTACTTAAATCTTGTGCAAAGGTATGGGTTATGTCACGATGTCCAAAAATATAGACCCTTTTTTTTGAGATAAATTGGAATTATTGATGCAAAAACTGTTAAAATCAGGAAAATATTTCGGATAAAGAGGAATTTAGACGCTGAATTGATTCGCAATTCATTACTATCCAATAAGTCTCAAGTCAACTCTAGTTTTTTAACCCATTGATTCAATTCTAAACTAAAGTTTTCTAACTCCTTAAAAACGCTCTCTTTCTGATCTGTAAAAAACTCATTCTGATCTTCAAACATATTTCTATAATATTCTATACCAGCCAACATATTATCTCTGTAAGATTTTATAGTCCTTTCTTGTTTTTTATTAAAATCTAAGGTGAGTTCTTCAGCTTTCTTTTTAAAATCCTTCATATACAAAAGCAACTCCTTAATGAACATGTTTGGACGGTCAGTTCTAGAAATCATATTGTCCCGGTTGTAAATGTGATCTGTAATTTCTTTTAATGTCATCTCTCTTGAAAAATAAGCCATGTTTGGGCCTGGACAAACAGAAACTCCTGGACCTTCTTTTCTAGTATCAATTGAATTCGTTAGTAGGGCAGAAGTACCTAGTCCAACACAAATACATGATTTTTCAGTTATCTTATTAACGCGTTGTTCATAAACAGCTATTGGTAAATCTAACTCTTGAAGTTCTTGAATTTTGAAATGTTGATATTGTCGTGAAGCAGTGCAAATACTTTCTTCGGTAAATTCTTTGTTCTGTGCTAAATATTTCTTTGGGCAAGAACTTCCAGGACGTTTTTTATTGATTTTAGCTTCTTTTTCTAAATCTTTTGTGTTCCCTCTTAAATTATTAAAAGGTACACCAAGTGGAGAGATGTCACTCAAATAAAGATCTTTCTCTTTTGCTTCTTTGAGTTTTTCAATGGTCTTGTCATCAACAGTTGTCGCTTCGGGTACCAGTAGAAATGGAGTTCCCCAACCAACAGCGTCAAATTGATAATGTTTTAATAAAAACTCATGCTCTTCTGCGGTTCCAACTCCTCCTTGAGCCGAATATTTAATGGACATTGGAGCGGTTGGAGTAACTTTCTCTTTGCTTTTTAAAGCTTCAATTAAAACAGGAAACAACTCATCAATTATACTTTTCTTATTGTCTCTGAATTCAGCCAAAATTGGTCCCATCAAAAAACCATTAGTAGCAAATGCATGTCCGCCACAATTTAATCCTGATTCAATTCTATATTCTGAAACCCAAATTCCTTTTTTCGCCAAGAACTTTCCTTGAATAAGAGCTGATCTGTAATCACTGACTTTTAAGATTATTTTTTTCTTGATTTCACCTTTTTCGTTCGGATAAAAATCTTCAAATTGTTCGATATAACTAAACAGTCTTGGATTCATTCCAGCAGAAAAAACAAGTGAAGTATTGAGATTACTATTCGCATAACCACGCAATGCAGCATGAGCATCATTAAATTCTATTGGCAATTGAGCCTTGTCTTTGTAGTTTTCTCTATCTACTTTGGTCATGATATTTACATCAATACTGCCTAAATGCATTTCTTTCTCACTTTGAATATCTTTAGGAGAATCAGCTTTTGAATTAGGGTGAAAACTGAAATATTCTTTTATTCCATTGGCTGATTTTTTTAATTCTTCCAATTTATGTTCGCTCACTTCTTTTAATAAGTTCAGATAGGAAGTGATACGTTTTGCTCTGTAATCATTTATTTTATTTGAAATTTCGATATAATTCATCTTAAATTTCTTGGTGTAAACTTTTCTCAGCTTTTCCATTAGTTCATCATCAACTAACGAAACCACCGAATCCATTCCAAATTGTGCAACTTTTAATGGAGTATCTATCGTAAATCCAATCCCCATGACAGGAATGTGGAAGCTATGTGCTTTTGTCATGTACTTTCCTTTTAAATTATTTCAAGCTGGAAAGTTAGCACTACTTTTAGGGACATTTTATGATTTGAATCATGTTCTGTTTTGATTGAGTTTAGACAAAAAAAAAGACGCAATTTAATTGCGTCTTTAATAAATATTTGTGTTGAATACTAGCTTTTTCTGAATCCTCCGAAAATTATACTGAGTACAATTAATGCTACCGCAATAAAGAATACAACTTTAGCAGCAGCAGCAGCTCCAGCTGCAATTCCTCCAAATCCAAAAATAGCTGCAATAATAGCAACAACAATTAATCCAATCGATAATCTAAGCATAATAAATAGTTTTTAAATAGTGAGTAATTATTACGAGATTTAAATAGATAAAAAACATATTATTAATTAGTTTCTTATCCTCTGAAAACCACGCAACGTTAATAATGTGAATTTAAATTACTATAAATATTCGAATTGGAACTCTAGCTGCTAGTATTTTATGATTTTTTATAAATTTGATTAATCTAAGTTTACCCTCTTTTCACGACTTCCGTCAGAGTAAATATAAATCAATACAGTGTTGGATTTAGCCTTAACTTCTCTTCCTGTTAGGTCTATAATTTTAAGTAATTCCTTTGGTTGATTATTCAATTCATAAGCGATAGATGAAGTCGTTCCTTCTCCCCAAATTAAATCAGCATAAGCAGGATTATCAATAAAAGGATTTCTGTTTTGTTGATAATCATAATAGATAATGTTATTTCTATTGCGTTCCCAATTATCTACAGGGTCTTCAAGGTGCCAAGCTAATAAATCGGAAAGCAAAGCATGAACAGGATCATTCGTACTATTATTAGCGGGTAAATAATCGATTACCTCCAAATCTGGTTCTCCATTTTGACCTTCATAACGTGTTGCCATATAAAAAATCATTCTGGCAACATCTCCCTTAACTTCATCTCTAGGTTGCCAAAGATGCTGTCCTGTGTCATAGAAATTACCTGTTGCAGTTCCTCCTTCGTAATGAGGAGTAGTTGCATTTCCAAACCACATGTTTCCTCTTGCTCCATTTACTTGAATATTGCACGGTCTTAAATGATGAACATCAGTTCCAGGTCCTATGGAAGTTCCGAAGTCTCCATGAGATTTAGCCCAAACATGTTCACGATTCCATCCACTTCCTCCACCGTATTCTTGAGGACCATTAACAGACCAACCTGTATACAATAAAATAACATTATTTGAATTCGCTGGATCTTTATCAGTATCCTTTAAAATATCCCAAACATCAGTTCCACCGCTTGAGTAAGGAAATTCTACGTGTCCTTTAATGATGTTATTCAATGCAGACTTTAAAGCTGTGCCACTGAGTCCATCCGCTGGAGTATAATAACCAGGTGGAATTTGAGTTAATACTGTTTGGAGACTAAAAAAAGTCAACATTGCAACTAAATAATGCATACGATATATATTCTTCATGGTGCTAAACTATTTGTTTTTAGAAAATAAAAGAAATTATTTTAACTCAATTTCTTTTAAATCATGAGATTTAACATATTCACCTGCTTTTAAGTTGTGTTTTGAATCGTGGTTTGCACCATATATAAAGGAATAATCAAATAAAATTTCAATTCTAGAATATTTGGGATCCTTATCCGCCTACCATTCCAATTTATCTCCTCGCATTGCCACACGACATTCAAGCATAAACAGAGCTTCCGCAGGTCGCTTGTTCTGCTTGGTCGTTGTGCATTCGATTTCAATAAGATTTCCATTTCCGGCGGGGCTCAAGAATCGACGCTATGAGATCAACATGTAGCAATAAAAGAGGTGTTAAAACGTAATTAAACAATAGCTTTTAGTTAAACTCTATTAAAAATTGCTTTTCAAGGCATAAAAATTATACTTTTGCAGCGATGAAAATGATTTTTAAAATACTTTCCGTAGCGCTATTGATGAGTGCTTTATTCTCTTGCAGCGATTATCAAAAAATCGTAAAGGGAGATGATTACGATAAAAAGTTTATACACGCCAATCGCATGTATGACAAAGGAACTTACAATAAAGCACTTACTTTATATGAGCAAATTTATCAACGCTTTCCAAAAACCGATAAAGGAGAAGTAGCTTACTATAGAATCGCTCAATCTTACTTTGAAGTAGGTGATTATTATATGGCTGGTTATTACTATAATCAATTTACGCAGCGTTATCCTTTTAGTGATAATGCAGAGGTAGCATTGTTTATGACAGCAATTTGTTCTGTAAAAAATAGTCCTTCCGTTTCTTTAGATCAGGAAGAAACTGAATTGGCACTTAATGATTTGCAACTTTTTGTTCAACGTTACCCAGAGAGTGAACTCATTGACTCTTGTAACCGAACAATGGACAGATTGAGATTTAAGTTAGAAACTAAAAAGTTCGAGTCCGTTCAATTATATGATAAAATGGAGCAAAATAGAGCAGCAGTAGCAGCATCTAAATCTTTTATAGAAGATTATCCACGTTCAATTTATCTAAAAGAAGCAGCATTTATCCAATTCAGAAACTATTATGAATTGGCAATGCGCAGTATACTCGATAAAAAGAAAGAACGAGTTGAGGATGCAATGGAAACTTATGCGAAATACAGTTCGTTATTTGATGGCGAATCTTATGAAAAAAGAACTGTGAAATACAACGAAAATTTAGCGCAAGAATTAATATTTGTAGCAGAGCAATATGCATATAACGATATTGCTGAAGCTTACGAAATGTCTCGTTCTACATCAGAACAGAAAAAAGTATATTATCTTGAGGAAACATTGAAAAGATTTGATAACTTTGCCAAAAAATATCCTGACTCAGAATTACTTGAAAAAGCAAAGACTTATCAAAAACGAGCAGAAAAGGAATTAGTCAATAGTTAATATAATTTTTTATAAATATGAGCTTTAAAAATAGTAGGGCAGAACGTTCAACAATTACTAGAGATACAGTTGATTTAGAAAAAGGAACTGAAAATATCTATCAGTCTATTGTAATGCTTTCAAAGCGTGCAAATCAGATTAATGTTGATTTAAAAGAAGAATTAACACAAAAACTTGCGGAATTTGCTTCTACTACAGATAATCTTGAAGAGATTTTCGAAAATAGAGAGCAAATAGAAATTTCTCGTTTTTACGAACGTTTACCTAAGCCAGCGGCTATGGCAATAGACGAATTCGAAAGAGGAGAGCTTTCTATACGTGCAATTGAAGGGTAATTAACTCGAAATGCTAAAAGGAAAACGCATTCTTATTGGAGTTTCTGGAGGTATTGCAGCGTATAAAGTTGCGTTTTTGATTAGAATATTAAAACAAAAAGAGGCAGAAGTTAAATGTATTTTAACTTCTGCCTCTTCTGATTTTATAACACCACTTACTGTATCCACCTTATCGCAGAATCCTGCTCACATCAATTTCTGGAATAAGGAAAATGGAGAATGGACCAATCATGTTGAATTGGGTGCATGGGGAGATGTTATGGTTTTGGCTCCCTTAACAGCAAATACTTTGGCTAAAATTGCAAATGGTTTTTGCGATAATTTATTAACCGCTACTTATCTTTCTGCAAAATGTCCTGTTATCGTTGCACCAGCAATGGATTTAGACATGTATTCGCATGAAACAACGACCGACAATTTAAACAAACTTGAAAAACATGGCGTTAAGATTATTCCAGCTGAAGAAGGTTTTTTAGCAAGCGGGTTAATCGGGAGAGGGAGAATGGCTGAACCTGAAACTATCGTTGAAGAATTGGAATCATTTTTCCGGAATTCTAATGCTATGCTTGGTCACAAAGTTTTAGTGACTGCTGGACCAACATATGAAGCCATCGATCCTGTTCGTTTTATTGGAAATCATTCTACAGGAAAAATGGGATTCGCTCTTGTTGAAAGTCTATTGGAAAGAGGAGCAGAAGTGATTTTGATAGCTGGTCCAACACAATGCGAGGTTCATCATAAAAATCTCACCCGAATTGATATAAAAACAGCGGAGGAAATGCTATCAGCAGCTACCAAACATTTTTCAACTTGTACAGGCGGAATTTTTGCAGCAGCAGTTTCTGATTATCGACCAAAATCTATAGCAGATCAAAAAATTAAAAAATCTTCCGATATTATGAATATCGAAATGATTAAAAATCCTGATGTACTAAAAACCATTGGAGGATTAAAAACCGATAAACAATTTCTAGTTGGATTCGCTTTAGAAACCAACAATGCAGTTGAATACGGTGCAGAGAAACTCAAGAAGAAAAATTTAGATTTAATCGTTATAAATTCCCTTGAAGATGAGGGTGCTGGATTTGGACACGATACAAATAAGATTACCTTGTTGGACTTCAACAATAAAACCACTAAATTTGAGTTATCTTCAAAGAAAGTTGTTGCCAATAATATATTGGATTATCTAATGAAATTAAAGAAATGAAATACATTTTCACCACATTAACCTTATTCATCTTTTCACTTGCTTCAGCGCAAGAATTAAACTGTCAAGTGAATGTTGTTTCAGATCCTGCATTGGATATAACAACTACTGAACAAGAAATATTCGCAGGTTTAGAGCAAGCTGTTTTTGAGCTAATGAATAATACAGCATGGACAAAAGATGAATATGAAGTAGAAGAACGAATTAATTGTGTTTTTCAAATTTCAATTACAAAAGTGAGTGGAACTGGATCTTATGAAGCATCACTTCAAGTTCAAGCAACAAGACCTGTTTACAATTCTACTTATAATACGACTTTATTCAATTTTTTAGATCAAGATGTTGGATTTACTTTCCAACGAAATGCTCAAATATTATTTACAGAGAATCAATTCAGTAGTAATTTAGCTTCCGTTTTATCATTTTACGCTTATTATATCATCGGCTTAGATGCAGATTCATTTTCTTTAAGGGCAGGTGATCCGTATTTCGCTAAAGCACAAAATATTGTTACTCTTGCCCAAAGTGGTGGTGGACTAGGTTGGAGAGCTAGTGAAAAAGGAAGAAAAAATAGATATTGGTTAATTGACAATGCCTTGCAAGAACTTTTCACACCTTTAAGAGATTGTTTTTATGAATACCATAGAGATGGATTAGATAATTTATACAAAGATCAAGCATTAGCAAGAGTAAATATTTCTGCTGCTTTAAATAAATTATTAACGGTAAATAGTTCCCGTCCAGGATCAGTAAATGTGCTCAACTTTATCCAAGCGAAAAGAGATGAGTTAAAAGGAGTTTATGCTGACGGAGATAGAAAAGAAAAAGTTGATGTGGTCAATACCTTAAAAAGATTAGACCCAGCAAATTCATCGAAATACCAAGAAATACTTGACTAATGCTAAAGCGATTATCAGTAAAGAACTTTGCATTAATTGAAAATGCACAACTTGATTTAAAAAGTGGATTCACTGTAATCACTGGTGAAACAGGTTCAGGGAAGTCTATTTTGCTTGGAGCGCTAAAGCTTATCTTAGGCGAACGAGCAGATTATTCTGTAATTAGAGACGAAGAAAAGAAGACGATTGTAGAAGCAGTTTTCAATATTGATGAACCGTTATACGCTGATTTTTTCAAATTGAATGATTTAGATTTAGAATCTGAAACTATCATTCGAAGAGAAATTCACGCAAAAGGAAAGTCGCGTGCTTTCATTAATGATACTCCAGTTCAATTAAATGTTTTAAAAGAATTGACCCAAGGTTTAATTCACATTCACTCTCAACATCATACATTAGCATTAAAAGACACTGCTTTCCAAAGATCTATTTTGGATGTTATAGCAGAAAACAGTGCTACTTTAAATTTATTGAAATCAGTTTACGGTTCAGCAAGAACTTTAAAAAGAGAAATTAAAAAATTAGAAGAAAGTAAATCCAGATTAGAATTAGAACATGAGTTTAATTCCTTTCAATTAGAGGAATTGACAAAATTAAATTTAAAGGATTTAGATTACGAAACCATAGAAGCAGAGGTAGAGAGAGGTGAGCAATTTGAAGAAATAAAGTCTGCTTATCAGTTAATTGCTCATTTAGTGAATGACGAAGAAGAAGGAGTAATTAATGCGTTAAGTAAGATCACCAAAAATGCAAATATTAGCGATCCAAAGGTGCAAGCGTTAATTGTTCGTATTCAATCTGTAAAATTGGAGTTGAACGATATCGCAGCCAATGCAGAAGACGATTTGACTGATATGACTCTGGAGCCTGAAACATTGAATAAGTACATCAATAAGCTAGATGCTTATAATTCAGCTATGCGAAAGCACAATTTGAATTCTCAAGAAGAACTGTTGGCATTATTCATTTCACTTTCTAAAGAAGTTGAAGATTCAGGACAAATTGATGAACGCATCGAGGAAATGAATGTTGAACTTCAGCAAGTAAATATAAAAGCATTAAAATATGCTGATAATTTATCTCTTGCAAGAAAGAAAGTAGCTAAGAAACTTGAAAAAGAAGTCGCTGAATTATTAAATCAATTGAAACTTGAAGGAGCAACCATTCGTTTTGATTTTGAAACGGTTGAATTAGGAGAATCAGGAACAGATGATATTTCACTTTATTTTGCACCTAATAAAGGAATGACACCACAAGTGATTGAGAAATCAGCTTCTGGTGGAGAATTATCTAGATTAATGCTGGTAATTCAATATTTATTGTCTCAAAAACAACAGCTACCAACAGTTATTTTCGATGAAATAGATACTGGAGTTTCTGGAGAAGTTGCACAAAAGATTGGGGAACATTTAAAGAAAATGGGAGAAACCATGCAGTTAATGGCAATTACTCACCTTCCGCAAGTAGCAAGTAAAGGAACAGATCATATTTTGGTTAAGAAAAATGATGAAAAAGGCATTACAAAAACATATTTGAGTCGTTTGGATAACGAACAGAGAGTTGAAGAAATCGCAAAATTAATGAGTGGTAGTAAAGTAAATGAAGCCGCTTTAATGAATGCTAAGAACTTGATGAATGAATGATAAGAAATTTATACTGATCGGATTAATTTTTATTGTCCTTGGAATTATACTAGGAGCAATGGGAGCGCACTATTTGGAGACAATAGGTGTTGAGAAAGATCAAATTAATAGTTTCGCTACAGGAACAAGTTATTTACTTTATAATGGTATTGGGGCACTAGCTATTGCAGGAATTGCACACAAATTTGATTTCGAAATAGGCTTTCAATACAAGGCTATTTTAATTGGAACTATTTTATTTTCAGGATCAATATTCGCTTTGGTATTATTTCCTGTTGCAGGACTAGAAATAAATAAATTTATAGGACCAATTACTCCAATAGGAGGATTGATTCTAATATTTGGTTGGTTAACCTTGTTAATTAAGTATTTAAGAACTTATAAATCATAGGTTTTCAACTTTTAAAATGACATTGTGAATAAAATAAATAATATATTGAGAGTATGCGATTAATATCGTTTAAATTTGTAGAATATAAAGCCCAACGTAAAAATTAAAATCATGAATGAATTTGGTAAAAGAGGTTCGAATGCCAATTTAAAGTCGGACATAGGATTAGACAACCTAGGAAATGTTTTTTGGAACATGAGTCCAGCAGAGTTAGTAGAAGATACAATTCTTCTAGGAGAAGGAGTAATGACAGATTCAGGAGCAATTTCTGTTAACACTGGAAAATTTACAGGTAGATCACCAGAAGATCGTTTCATCGTTTGTGATGAAAAAACAGAAAAAGCTGTCTGGTGGGGCAAGATTAACAAGAAATTTGACGTTGAAAAATTCGATGCTCTTTACAACAGAATGAAAGCTTACCTTACGGGGAAAGATATGTATGTAAGAGACTCTTATGCTTGTGCTGATGACGATTACAGAATGAATATTCGTGTTGTTTCAGAATTGCCTTGGCAAAGTTTGTTTGCACACAATATGTTTTTGCGTCCAACAGACGAAGAAATCGAAAATTTTGTACCGGAATGGCATATCGTAGCTGCTCCAAACTTTTTAGCTGATCCAGAGATTGACGGAACAAGACAATCTAATTTCGCTGTAATTGATTTTACCAAGAAAATGATCATTATTGGAGGTACAGGTTACACAGGTGAAATTAAAAAAGGAATTTTCTCTGTATTGAATTTCGTTCTTCCACATGAGAAAAATGTACTTTCCATGCACTGTTCAGCAAACGTTGGAGAAGATGGTGATACAGCAGTTTTCTTTGGTTTATCAGGAACAGGAAAAACAACTTTATCTTCTGACCCAAATCGTCGTTTAATCGGTGATGATGAGCATGGTTGGGCAGCTAACGGAAGTGTGTTCAATTTTGAAGGTGGATGCTATGCTAAGACCATAGATTTATCTGCTGAAAAAGAACCACAAATTTTTGATGCTATTAAATTTGGAGCGTTGTTAGAAAACGTTGGTTTCCACGGTGAATCTTCAACTCCAGATTACGAATGTGCTAAAATCACACAAAATACACGTGTTTCTTACCCTATTGATCACATCGATAATATTATGGTTCCTTCTAAAGGAAATGAGCCTAAAAATATTTTCTTTTTAACATGTGATGCATTCGGTGTTTTACCTCCAATTGCTAAGTTAACTCCAGGTCAAGCGATGTATCACTTCATCTCTGGATATACTGCGAAAGTTGCTGGAACAGAAGCAGGAATTACTGAGCCACAAACTGTATTTTCAGCTTGTTTCGGTGCACCATTCTTGCCTTTACACCCAACTAAATATGCAGAAATGCTAGGAAGTAAAATTGAAAGCAACGATGTAAACGTTTGGTTGATTAACACTGGTTGGTCAGGTGGATCTTACGGAACAGGTTCTAGAATGAAGTTGAAATACACGCGTTCTTTAATCACTGCAGCTTTAACAGGTGAATTGGATAAAGTAGAATACATTACAGATGATGTTTTTGGTTTAAGTATGCCAACTTCTTGTCCAGATGTTCCTACTGAAATTTTAAATCCAAAAAACACTTGGGAAGACAAAGCAGCATTTGACAAAAAATCAAACGAGTTAGCACAAGCATTTGTGAAAAACTTTGAAACTTTTGAAAGTAATGCATCAGAAGAAATTATCAATGCCGCTCCTAAGGTGATGGTAAAATAATTTCATTCATATTATATTTAAAGCCCCGTCGGTTCCGTCGGGGCTTTTTTGGTATAGAAATTGGATTGATTATCTTTGAATTATAAAATAAGAACTATGAAATACTTTACTTTAATACTTGCACAGCTATTTGCTCTTTCATTATGGGCAAATATTCAATCAGATCCTGTACCTTTTAAAAGACAAGACTCCGAACACATTAAGCAAATTATGACAGCCTGGAATGCTGATAAAGGAGAATACCTTTATGAAAGTATGGCAGCATTAGTTATGCATGAAAAACAGCCTACACGACTAAACTCGGTTAGTAAAACTCCTTATGAGTTATTGCAAACTATGGACAGTCAAAGAGTAGAGAGGTTAAGTAAAATTGCTTCTTCAGAATTAGACAACGAAAGAAATACACATCGCGGAGACCGATATTTCTGGGAGGAATGGATGAACTATCTAGAATCTTCACAATGTGAAATGAATACGAGAGGGAAATCTAGTGGAGATCCTCACATGAGAACATTTGATAATGATGTTTATGATTTCCAAAATGCTGGTGATTATCTTTTAACTGCATCTGATGATAATTCATTTATGATTCAAACTCAGCAAATGAGAATTAGTTCAAATGTTGCTTTAAATAAATCGGTTGCTATGAATATAAATGGAGATTTACTTACTTTTTCATCTGTGGCGAAGGATAGCGATGAAAAAATGATTCATATCAATGGCCAAGAAATTCAAACTGAAAAAACGGATATGGTTCTTCCTCAAGGGGGAGTGGTTAATTACATAAACGGTAAATATCTTGTGAAATGGCCAACTGGTGAGCAATTGAGTATTGCTGAACGTGGTTTTAAAGAGACCAAATTATTTGACTTAGATGTTTATGTACCAAAATGTAATAATAACTATTATGGCTTATTAGGAAACAATGATGGTGAGAGAAATGATTTGCAAGTAAGAAATGAAGAAACAGGTGAAGTATATTCGAAAAATTCACCAGACCGAAGTTTTGATGAAATTTTTGGAAGTGAAAGAAATAACCCTGAGATTTTAGCAACAGTTTCTAAAGAATTATTTTTTATTACTAGAATTTATGGTGGAGAATTTCAATTAGATGAAAAAACTTCATTATTAAGAAATCAAATGGTAGATATTCATGATAGTATTCGATATCCAAAAGAATTATTGACTTTGGCTGAACTTGATGACGAACAAATCGAAAATGGATTACGCAAAGCTAGAGCAGCTGGTGTAGCAGAAGATGATTTATTTGAAGCTGTTTATGACTACGGACATTTAGGTTTAGAGCCAATTGCTATGGTGGATGATTATGTAGCGCCAAAAGAAGATAAAAGATCAAAAGAACCAGAACTAGATAAGTCTGGAGAGAGATTGGAGCAAAAAGAAAGTACACAACCACAAATGAGAGTAAGTCCTACTATATTTATTGGTACAGGAGTGAGGGTTTCACCACCTAGAAGAAACCGTCCAAGTCCACAAACGAATTCTAGACCTAATACCAGAAGAACAGGAACTAGTCCAAGACCCAGTTCTCCGAGAACAGGTGGACGTAGATAGACACATAGATTAAGGTTCTACCACGAATTTAATAATCCTGAAAATGAATCTCGTTTTCAGGATTATTTTTTGTTTACTGTTCAGGGTAATTAATTAAATAGATGAACACACGAATTGAAACAAACGAAGGATTAATCCATTTATGGTTTGATTCAAACTATGAAACTAAGCGCAGTAAAGGCCTTTCAAAACGTGATATAGAAGTGGAGGAGGTTAGGAATAAACTCCAAGAATCTTTTCCTAAAGCACGAGTTGAGTATGAAGAAAATGGTGCGCCAATTCTTTTGGGCGCAAGTTATCCATACATTTCAATATCTCATTATGGTGGTTGGTTTGCGCTATACTATACCGAAAAACCAAATGGAGTAGATATTCAAACTTATAAATCTACATTGCTAAAAGGGAAGGATTACTTTATTAATTCTAAAGAAGAAGAGTTAGAATTGTCGTCATTAAACCTTCATTTGATTTGGAGTGCAAAAGAAGCGTTTTATAAAAAATATAAAGGAAATATATTGAACTTAAGAAAAGATGTTTCTGCTATTGAAATCAATCATGAGTCTAAAGAGTTGACTTTAATTTATGAAGGTCAAGAAGAAGTAGTTTGTTTTTATGTGTCAAATGATTTTGTTCTTGTTTGGACGTGATACGGTTGCTCGTCTGTCAGTTGAAGGATGATATACAAGGTAAAAATGGTTATTAATGGCTTAGTTCTAGTTATTACCGCATTTTGTTCCGCCTTTTTCACCCCAAACCCAGTTTAGTATTGTCATCCTTTAATCAGAAAAATCTATGATTTTTGTGATTGATGGATTTTTTTGGAGATCGAAGCCCTTTTTATTTCTAAGACAGAACTTATCAAGGTTAAAATTGAAGTATTAATTTGCGGTATTAATTAGAATTGAGCCCTATTACTCAAAGAAAACGAATCTTGTTCTTTCTTTTAAAAAAGTTAAATCTAAAAATTATTTCCTTGGATTGAATTGTTGTGTCGCTACTTCTGCGTAAAAAAAAAAACAAGTACCAAAGGCGTTCATCTAAAACTTCTGCACTTTTCCCTCTTTTTCCCTCCCACTTCCTTTTTTCCTTTCTACGAACCTCTGTTCCTCCGCGAATCCCTGCGTAATTTTTCCTCTTAAAACCCTGTGTCCCTCTGTGAAAACCCTCCGCGCATCTCTGTGTAAAAACAAGTGACACAGGCGCTCTCTGCGAACCTCTACTCCTCTGTGTATCTTTGCGTTATTTTTCCTCTTCTAACAATCCTACCTTTTCTGTATTAACTGTGCTTGCGAACTTATGAATTCCCTAAAACATTTAAGTCAATGAATAATAAAGCATGTTGAAATCAATAAGTCTAATTTTATTATAATTTTGTAATAATTATTTTATTTCTGAAACATCTATTCTCAATATTTTTAAGTGAAAAAGAAAGTTCTTGTAATATATTATTCTCAAACTGGACAGTTAAAAGAGATCGCTCAGAACTTGGTTCAACCGCTTAAGGATGATAAAAACTATACCCTAGATTATTATAATATTGAACCAATACATAAATTTCCTTTCCCTTGGGACAATTCTTCTTTTTTTGGTGTTTTCCCAGAAACTTTTCGTCAGATTCCAGCAGCAATAAAATCACCTCCTGAAGAAATTCTTCAAGAAGAGTATGATTTAGTTATACTTGCTTATCAAATTTGGTTTTTAACCCCTTCAATTCCTATTAATTCATTTATGGAAAGTGAATATGTACAACAGATAATGCAAGGAAAGAAAGTGATTACAACAATTGGATGTCGAAATATGTGGGCAAAATCCCAACAGAAGATGAAGCTTCTCATAAAGAATGTTGGAGGTGAGTTAGTTGGGAATATTGCTTTTGTAGACCGTCATTTGAATCACATTAGTGTAATCACAATTGTGCATTGGATGATGGGTGGTAAGAAGACTAAAAAGTTTGGGGTTTTACCTTTGCCTGGCGTTTCAGATGAAGAAATTAGTGGTGCTTCAAAATTTGGCGAATTAATTTTAGCAGCTGATAAAAAAAATAATTTCGCCAACCTGCAAGAAAAAATTACCGATTTAGGAGGAGTTGATTTAAGGTCTTTTATCATTTTTATGGATGAAAAAGCGAATAAGATGTTTGGACTCTGGTCTGCATTTATTCTTAAAAACACCAAGGACAGAAAAGTCAAATTAAAGTTTTTTAAAGCTTATTTAATGATTGTTATTTGGTTAGTTTCGCCAATCGTTTATTTAATATTTTTATTAACCTACCCTCTAAGAATAAAACAAATTCGCAATAAGAAAGCGTTTTATCGTGGAATAAACTAGAAATTCATTTTATATGAAAGACGTATATATTACTAAAATCTCCAAATTTTTACCCAACGAGCCTATTGATTGCGATGAAATGGGAGATATTCTGGGATTTATAAACGGTTCTGAAAGAGTTAAAAGAGTTGTGCTAAGAAATAATGGAATTATGACCCGCCATTATGCGGTTAATAAGTCTGGTGAAATTACACATTCAAATGCGGATATAACCTACCAAGCTATAAAAGGATTATTGGATGCTGATTTTCAAATGAAAGACATTGACTTATTGTCTGTAGGAACCTCTTCTCCGGATCAACTTTTACCTTCACATGCTGCAATGGTGCATGGTTTAATGAAGGATAGTTTACCTATAGAAATAAACTCAGCTACTGGGATTTGTACTTCTGGAATGAATGCACTTAAGTATGCGTATATGGCAGTTAAATCAAATATGACAAAAAATGCTGTTGCAGCGGGCAGTGAAAGAGTGTCCACCTGGTTATTACAAGATAAGTTCTCGTATGAAATTGATACTGCACGTAAACTAGAAGAAAATCCAGTCCTTGCATTCGAAAAGGAATTTTTGAGATGGATGCTCTCAGATGGGGCTGGAGCTTTTCTTTTGCAAAGTGAACCCAATCCTAAAAACAAATACAATCTTAAGATCGAATGGATGGATGCTCAGTCCTATGCTAATTCTTTAGGGACATGCATGTATGCTGGAGCAGAACGATCAAATGATGGAGAATTGATTTCGTGGACACATTACTCTTCAGGTGATTTAGCTAAACAATCAATCCTTTCCATAAAGCAAGATATTAAGCTTTTAGACGAACAAATAATTAAAAAAGGTGTTAAGAGTCTAAAGGAGGTTTTGAAAAGAAATCATTTTGATGCTGGAAATGTTGATTATTTCTTACCTCATATTTCATCGTTCTTTTTTAAAGATAAATTGATGAATGGATTAAGAGCAGCAGGAATAAACATTCCAGATGAAAAACTTTTTATTAACTTAGATAAAGTAGGAAATATTGGAGCAGGTTCTATTTATGTTATGTTAGAAGAATTGTTTAATAAAAATGAATTGAAAACAGGTGAAAAGATACTTTTATCTGTCCCTGAAAGTGGACGGTTTAATTATTCTTACGCATTACTAACTGTCGTTTAAAAAATATAATACGGAATGAAGTCAATAGTATCTATAGAAAAAATCAGAGAATTACTCCCTCAGAAGGCACCTTTTCAGATGGTAAGTCATTTGTTTAAATATGAAGAAACGGGTATTACTACTGGTTTAACTATTGATGAAAATAACATTTTTGTTGAGGATGATTTCTTTAACGAATCAGGAATGATTGAAAACATTGCGCAATCAATTGCTTTGCACATCGGCTATAGATATTTTTTATTGGATATAGAGGCACCTGTTGGTTATATTGGATCTGTAAGTCGAGTAGTATTGCACGATCGACCTAAAATCAATGATTTTATCACTACCGAAATTGAGGTGATTAAGGAGTTTATGGGGATTACATTGATAGAAGGCAAAATCCTATGTGATGATAAAGTGATCATGACAGCTCAGATGAAAACATTTTTATCTCAAGATCCACCACTTTAATATTCTTGCTTTTATTCATATAATTATATTTGTGCTATGAAATTACCAATGAGTATTAGAAAATTTCTACCTCACAGAGAGCCTATGTTAATGGTGGATGATATATTAGCAATGGATGACAGTTTTATTGAAACAAATTTTAAGATTAAAAGTTGCAACATCTTTTTAGAAGATAACTACTTAAGCGAAATTGGTATAATTGAGAACGCAGCCCAAACATCATCAGGAATAGTGGGTAGACCTTATTTTGAAGATAACAAATCAAATAAAGATTTTAAGATAATGGGATATATCTCAAAAATTAAAAGTGTTAAAATATTCAAGCTCCCACCAGTAGATGCGCTCCTAATAACTAGAGGAGAATTGATTTCAAATCATCATATTGGAGATGTTTTTAACTGTAATATGAAATGCAATACTTATATTGGTGATGAAAAGATTGCAGAAAGCTATTTTAACCTGATTATAAAAGTCTGAGTTGCTAAGGTTTTATCTTGCGGCCTATGGTTTCTATAAAAACACGCTATATTTACAAATGCATCATCAAAGTTTTGATAAATGAAAAAAGATGAGATACCTCAAGATTCTAGCAAATTAGAGCATAAAAACATGAAAGAATTGTGTTATGCTGTTGATGAAGATGGTAAATACTCTACTGGATTAAGCTCTGGATGGGAACCAAAATCGATTGCATTAGACCTTACAATGGATCTATTGAATCAACAGATCGAGGAGGCAAGAAAAGAGGTTATTAATGGAACGACAAGTCCAGTTTTTTATTTCATGCTATTAACAAAAATGGATTTGAGCATTTTATCCAGTTATATGGGGAAATCTAAATGGATTGTAAAACGACACTTCAAACCAAAAGTATTCGGGAAATTGAAGAAAACAACCTTGGATAAATACGCAGAAATATTTGAAATTGACGTTAATAAAATACTGAACTTTAATGAATAAAATTGATTTTAACCATCATCAATCCGCTCACTGTGAAAATGGAGTGGCTTCTAATATTTTAAAGTTTAATGGTATTGATATCAATGAACCTATGGTTTTCGGAATAGGCTCAGGGCTTTTTTATATCTGTATTCCTTTTTTGAAAGTGAACCAAGCACCGGCTATTAGTTATAGACCAATGCCAGGATTTATATTTTCAAGGGCTTCAAAACGACTTAATATTAAAATCAAAAGAGAAAAATTTTCAAGCATAGATAAATCTTTTGATGCTTTAGACAGAAATATAGATTTAGGAATAGCAACAGGATTGCAAGTGGGAGTTTATCATTTACCTTACTTTCCAGATGAATATAGATTTCACTTTAATGCACATAACCTTGTCGTTTATGGTAAAGAAGGAAACAACTATTTAATTAGTGATCCAGTAATGGAGACGACTTCTGTTTTGACAAGAGAAGAATTAGCGAAAGTTCGTTTCGCAAAAGGCGTTTTCGCACCAAAAGGACACATGTATTATCCTACGCAAATTCCAACTGAAATGGATATTCCTAAAGCTATATTGGGTGGAATTAAAAAAACTGCAACTGATATGCTTGCACCAGTTCCTTTTGTGGGTGCTAATGGAATAAAATATGTTGCTAAGAAAATCCCTGGTTGGGCAAAAAATGCAGGTACAAAAAAATCCAACCATTATTTGGCTCAGATTATCCGAATGCAAGAAGAAATTGGAACTGGCGGTGGAGGATTTCGATTTATATATGCTGCTTTCCTAGAGCAAGCAGGTACATTAATGAATAAACCTGAGTTTTTAGATTTCTCTCAAGAAATGACCGTAATTGGTGATGATTGGAGAGATTTTGCCTTGAAAGCATCTCGCGTTTGTAAGTTAAGAGATAACGATGAAAATGCATATTCTACACTATCGGAAATGATGCTTAAAATTGCAGCAAAAGAAAAGCAGTTTTTTATTGACTTGAAAAAATCAATTTAAAGAATGGTGAATAGCGTAGAAATAAAAAATTTATCCTTAAAATACAAAGACACAGACTTTAAAGCAATAGATAATTTAAGTCTAACTATTCAAAAAGGAGAAGTATTTGGACTTTTAGGACCAAATGGTGCTGGTAAAACTTCACTTATCTCTGTCCTGACTGGCTTAATAAAACCTGATGAAGGGAAAATTATAATTGAAGGATTTGAAACATCAAAAAACATCCAGGAGATTCAAAGATTAATAGGAGTTGTTCCTCAGGAATATGCGCTATATCCTAAACTTACTGCAAAAGAAAACTTAATGTTTTTTGGAAGTATGTATGGAGTTAGAAATCCTGATTTAAAACAACGAATTGATGCGGGTATAGCACAAATGGGACTTACTGATTTTGCCAATAAGCGAATTGATACCTTTTCAGGAGGAATGAAAAGAAGAATTAATCTTCTTGCGGGAGTACTTCACCGTCCACAAGTCATATTTCTAGATGAACCTACAGTAGGAGTAGACGTTCAATCAAAAAGAGTAATTATTGAATACTTAAGTCAATTAAATGAAAAAGGTACAACCATTATTTATAGTTCACATTTACTTCATGAAGCTCAAACTTTTTGTACCCGTGTTGCAATAATTGATCACGGTAAGATTCAGATTGAAGGGGTGACGCAAGAAGTTTTAGTAAGCGAAGGTAAGGTGAAATCCTTAGAAGAAATATTTATAGAAAATACTGGTAAAACCACAAAAGACTATGTATAAAATTTATCACGCAATACTAAAAGAACTTAGGCTTTTACGCAGAGATTTACTGGGCTTTGCTATCATTTTCTTGATGCCTGTTGTGCTTATTATTACCATCACTTTCATTCAAAATAGTGTGGAGAATAACAGCGCGCAAATGCAGTTGCCTGTTTTACTTGTTAACCTAGACCAAGGTGAACTATCAAATAAAGTAATTCAAAACCTAGAGACGAAGAATAGCATCAAAATTATTTCTGAAATTGACAACGAACCATTAACAGAAGTAAAAGGAAGAGCGTTAATTAAAAAAGGAACTCAAAAAGTATTGATTGTAATTCCTGAAGAATTTTCAGATTTTATACAAAATCAAACAGATCAACATGTAAATAAATTAATGAGCACTGTAGTTCCTGATATGGAGCTAGATGAAGTTGTTAATGAACATGAAACTTTAGTGAAAGAGGTACAGCTTCACTTTGACCCAGCAATAAGCGGTAATGTAAAATCGAATATTAAAGGTGCAATTGAAAGCATGATTTCAGAATTGGAAACGAAAGCAATCTATGAAACTTTTGAGAAAGAACTGGATGCCGACCTTAGTTTCTTAACTGAACAAAAATTAATTACTTTCAAAGAGTATTCTGTATCTGTTAATAATGAGAATGTCGAACCAACGCCTGTTCAGCATAATCTACCCGCATGGACTTTGTTTGCGATTTTCTTTATCGTAATTCCATTGTCTATTAATATTGTAAAGGAAAAGAATCAAGGGACTTATATCCGTTTAAAAACATTACCCGTTTCTTCATTTCAATTGATGATGAGTAAAATTATCGTTTATCTAATGGTGTGCATGATTCAGTTTTACCTTATGCTCATGGTGGCTGTTTTTCTTTTTCCACAAATAGGACTTCCTGCGTTAGATGTAGAAGGCAAACTAATAGGATTAACCATTGTTGCCCTGTTTTCTGGACTTGCAGCCATTGGATTCGGTGTGCTCATTGGAACTTTTGCGAAAACACATGAACAAGCAGCGCCATTTGGAGCGACATCTGTAGTTATTTTAGCTGCAATTGGTGGACTTTGGTTTCCAGTATTCGCAATGCCTGAAACAATGCAAATGATAGCCAAAATATCGCCTATGAATTGGGCTTTGGAAGGTTTTTATAATGTGTTATTGCGAGACGCAGATTTCATTTCATTGGCTCCATACTTAATGTTATTGTTGATTTTCTTTATAATTAACATTACTATTGCAGCAGCTTATGAGAAAAAGATTAATCAATTATAAAATAATAGAGCATCTCACTACTGTTTTCACAGCAAGAGTAAAGTTTAATGAAGCCGATCCATTAGGAATTGTATGGCATGGTAACTACATTGCTTATTTTGAAGAAGGACGAGAAGCTTTCGGAAGAGAACACGGTCTGAGTTATCTTGATATTTATGCAAATAAATTCACCACACCAATTGTTAATGTAGTAAGTGACTACAAGTTCCCTTTGAAATATGGTGACGTTTATACGATAAAAACACATATTCTAAATTGTCCATCGGCAAAAATTATTCATTATTATGAGATTTTCAATCAGGAGGAAACTTTGGTGTGTGAAGGACAAACCACTCAAGCATTTGTAGATTTAGAGGGGGATTTATCCTTGTATGCTCCTGACTTTTATGAAGAATGGAAAAATAAAGTTAATTTTAAATAGTGAATTTACTTCAAAATAAAATACCAGTCTATGTGACTAATGGAAACTGCGTTACTCCATTAGGGTTTAATCTTGTGAATAACCTTCAAGAAATTAAGAATGGACAAGTTGCCATAGACAAAATAACAGACGAAAGTCTACAAAGCGAATCGTTTTATGGAGCTGTTATTGATAAAATTAAACTCAAAATCGCATTCTCAAAGTTAAATTATAAGGGTGAATTTTCCACTTTAGAAATGATGATGCTTTTGGCAGTAGATGAAATTGTAGTTACATACAAAGAACAATTTATTGACAAATGTGGAATTATATTTTCTAGCACAAAAGGAAATATAAATGCTTTGTCTACAGAAGACAATACTGCTTATTTTCTTCATCACTTGGCAAAAAAAGTAAGTACAGCAATTGGGATTAAAACAGAACCAATTGTGCTTTCTAATGCATGTGTTTCAGGAATAATGGCAATTTCAGTAGCGAAAAGATTAATACAAACAGGAGTTTACAATCATTTCGTTGTGATTGGTGGAGATTTATTTTCGAAGTTTGTTTTTTCAGGATTTCAATCTTTTCAAGCCATAAGTGCTCAGCCTTGTAAACCGTATGATAAAACAAGAGATGGAATAACACTTGGTGAAGCTTCTGCAGCGATTTTTGTCACGAAAAACAAAGCGTTAACGGAATCGAGTTTCTGTTATGAAATAATCGGAGACAGTTCAATCAACGATGCAAATCATATTTCAGGACCTTCCAGAACCGGGGAAGGGCTATTTCAAAGTGTAAACAACGCGATGAAGGAAGTCAATATTGAAAGTTCAGCAATTGACTGTATTTCTTCACACGGAACAGCTACAAATTTCAATGACGAAATGGAAGCACAAGCTTTTAATAGAGCAGCGTTAGAAAACACGCCAGTCTTTAGTTTAAAAGCATGTTTCGGTCATACTTTGGGAGCAGCGGGACTTTTGGAAACGGTTATTTCTTTAGCGTTTGCTGATGAAAACTTAATTCCTCCTTCGTTGGGTTACAATGAAGATGGTTTAACATTGCCGCTTAATATCAATAATGAAATTCAAGAGAAAGAAGTAAACATTGTTTTAAAAACAGCTTCTGGATTTGGTGGAAGTAACACCGCCGTTCTTTTTAAAAAATGCACTACAGATGAAAAATAATATTATTCATTACTGCAATATTAAAAACAATGAAGTTTACCTTGATGGTAAAAAACTTTATACTGGAGCAGAAGAGGACTTTTTGAGCTTTATAAAAGGAGTATATAAAAGCTTTGGTTTAGATTATCCAAAGTTTTATAAAATGGATACGCTCTGTAAACTAGCTATTGCTTCGAGTAGTATTTTATTGAACGGAATCAATAAAGAGATTGATCCAAATATGGCGATTTTATTGTCCAATAGATCAGCTTGTATAGATGTAGATATAAAACATCAAGAGTCCATTTCCCAAGGAGAAGGGAGTTATGCTAGCCCTGCAAATTTTGTCTATACCTTACCAAATATTGCACTTGGAGAAATAAGCATTAAATATAAGTTGAGAAGTGAGAATTCTTTTTTTATCTTTGAAGGCTTCAATCCTGAGTTTCTGATTGAATATGGAAATAGTCTAACCCAACTAGGAAAATCAAGTTCAGTTCTTTGTGGTTGGGTAGAGGTTATTGAGAACGAATATAACGCTTTCATGTTTATCATTAAACCTGAAAAAGGAATAGAACTCACGAAAGAGAATTTAGAAAAATTGATATAAAAGAGAACATGGAAGAATTAAAAATAGAACTTAAAGAGAAAATCATAGAAGCATTAAACCTTGAGGATATGTCTATTGAAGACATCAAGGACACAGATGTGCTTTTTGATGAAGGTTTAGGTTTGGATTCAATTGATGCTTTAGAGTTGATTATTATTTTGGATAAGGATTACGGAATTAAACTTACTGACTCAAAAGATGGAAAGAAAATTTTCCAATCTATAGAAACAATGGCACAGTATATAACTGATCACAGAACTAAGTAGTTTAGATGAAAGATAGGATAGCTATAACTGGAATGGGTATAGTGTCTGCAATTGGAATGAATGCAGCGGAAAACCTTAAGTCTTTAAAAGACAACAAACATGGTATTTCCAAAATTGAACATATCGATACTACTTTAGGCGACAAAATTCTTGTGGGTGAAATCAAAAAAACGAATCATGAATTAGAAGACATTTTAGGTTTACCCTCGCTAAATAACTTTTCACGTTCTTCTATGTTGGGTGCTATCGCAGCAAAAGAAGCTATTATTGATGCTGGAATTATTACTGAAGGAAATACTAAAATTGGGTTTATTAACTCCACAACTGTTGGAGGAATGGACATGGTTGAACGCTACTACAATGATTTCTTAGAAAAAAAAGAACACCAACATTATATTGAAGTTCACGATGCTGGAAGTAACACCGATTTAATTTCAGAACATCTTGGAATCAACGGATTTGTTACTACCATTAGTACTGCATGTTCTTCTGCTGCCAACGCAATTATGTTGGGTGCTAGAATGATTAAAAGTGGTCGCTTAGATCAAGTTGTTGTTGGTGGAATGGATGGTTTATGCAAGTTTACCATCAATGGATTTAATACCTTAATGATTCTTTCAGATACCTATAATCAGCCTTTCGATGAAAATAGAAAAGGACTCAACTTAGGAGAAGGAGCAGCATATCTAGTTTTAGAATCTGAAGAATCTTACCAAAAAAGAAATAAGGAACCTTTGGCCTATTTGAAAGGTTATGCTAATGCCAATGATGCTTTTCATCAAACAGCTTCTTCAGAACAAGGTGACGGAGCGTATTTAGCCATGAAAAATGCTTTTAAAGTTGCAAACATGAAGCCTGAGCAAATTGATTATGTTAATGCACATGGAACAGCAACTCCAAATAATGACTTGTCTGAAGGAAGAGCAATGGTAAATATTTTTGAAAACAAAGTTCCTAAATTCAGTTCAACAAAACCTTTTACCGGACATACTTTAGCTGCTGCGGCATCTGTAGAGGCGGTATTTAGTGTTTTCGCATTGAGAGAAAATTTAGTTTTTCCAACTTTGAATTTTGAGCAAAATATGAAAGAATTTGACTTGACACCACAACTAGAATTAGAGGAGAAAGAAATCTCAGCCGTATTGTCTAATTCATTTGGATTTGGTGGAAACTGTTCAAGTCTTATCTTCGTAAAATAAAATAGATAACCTATTAATTAATAGATAAATGGAAAGATGCTATATAAATGGAGTGGGATGTGTTTCAGTCCAAAATACATTTGAAGGTAACTTTTTAGAAAATCCAATTGATTATTCTGATACAAATATTATCTATGCTGTAAAGCCAAATTACAAAGATTTTATTCCTCCTGCAGCGATTAGAAGAATGAGTGCTGGTGTGAAAAACAGTGTCGTTGCTTCTTCAATTGCTATGAATGACGCAAATGTTGAAACGCTTGATGGAATCATTACAGGGACAGGAATGGGATGTATTCAAGACTCTGAAAAGTTTCTTGATAAAATGATAGAATTTAATGAGGAGTATTTAACGCCAACTTCATTTATTCAATCAACGCATAACACGGTAAGTGGACAAATCGCTTTAAAGTTAAAATGCAATGCCTATAATTTCACGTATGTAAATACTGGAGGTTCTTTTCCTTCTGCTTTACTCGATGGGGTAATGCAAGTAAAAGATGAAGGTAAGAACAACATTTTAATTGGCGGAATTGACGAAATTGCAGAATATACTTTTAAACTTTATCAAGCAATTGGTCACATCAAAAAAGACGGAGAAGTACCTTTTAATATTTTTGAAAATCGTTCAGAAGGCAGTATAGGTGCTGAAGGTGCCGTGTTCTTTGTGTTGGGAAACGAAAAGAAAGAAAATTCTTACGCCGAAATTATTGACACTCATATTATTAATAATTTGAAAGTGGATAAAGTCAATGATTTTATTCAAGATTTTCTTCAAAACAACGACATTAAAATAGAAGATGTTGATACTATAATTCTAGGGAATAATGGAGATATCAATTTTGATTCATATTATGATGAAGCAGAAAAAATGTTTCAATCTTCTGAAATTATCTATTACAAGCACTTGTTTGGTGAATTTATGACTGCTCCATCTATCTCTTTGTGGGTAGCTTCAAATATTCTTAAAAATCAGGAAATTCCGAGTGTTTTATATAAAAACAATAAGAAAAATAGTTCTAATGCTATTCGTACTATTTTAATTTACAATCAATACAGAGGCAAGGACCATAGCTTAATTTTAATGAAGAATGTCTAAACATCAAATAGGATATACTGTTTTTGGTGGTTTTACGCTTATTTATGTTTACGGCTATATTGTAAACGGATGGTCTTTATTGTACTACATTAGCTTTTTTGTACTTTGGTTTTTGTTGATACTTTATGGTTCATTTTTTATTCAGACGAATTATCATTTAAAAGCGATTTCTAGTGTTAAAACAACAAAGAAGTTAGTTGCAATTACTTTTGATGACGGACCCACAGAATTTACAGATAAAATACTTGATCTATTAAGAAAAGACAACCATAAAGCCACTTTCTTTTGTGTTGGAAATAGAATAGAAGTGAAGCCAGCCTTAGCGAAAAGAATAGTTGAAGAAGAACATTTAATTGGCAACCATACTTATTCTCATTCCAAAAATATTGGATTTAAAAATACAAAAGGTTTAATTGAAGAGTTAAATCATACAGATCAACTCATCAAAAAATATACGGGAAATTTCCCAAAGTATTTTAGACCGCCTTTTGGTGTGACGAATCCCAATACGATGCGTGCAATTCGCAAAACAAAACACATTGTTGTGGGATGGAGTATTAGGTCTTTGGATACCGTTTTAGAGAATGAAGATAAAATATTTTTAAGGATCAAAAGACAAGTGAAGCCAGGAAGTATTATTTTACTTCACGACACTTCTGAAAAGTCCATTCTTGTTTTGGAGCGTTTATTGATTTACTTGAATGAAAATAATTACCGCAGCATTACTGTTGACGAATTAATTAAATTAAAATCATGATGAAATATTTCTTTATAGTCTTTTCACTATTCACTTTCAGTGTCTATTCACAAGAAACTCAACTTACTTCCCAGGAGCTTAAAACCTTTAAAGAAAAGGTGGAAAAAGAAACAAAATCATTGCGAACTTTGCAAACAGATTTTGAACAGAACAAACACATGGCTTTTCTTTCTAATGATATCCAATCGAAAGGTAAAATGTACCTCAAGTCAGATGGCGATTTAAAATGGGAATATACTTCTCCAAATAAATACAGCGTTATCTTTCAGAACAATTCAATCCTAATTAACGACAATGGGAAGAAGAGCACAGTGAGTGGAGAGCAAGATATGTTTAAGAAAATTAATCATCTGATTGCTGGAAGTGTGAGCGGTAAACTATTTGACGATAAAGAATTTGACATTAACTACTTTAAAAGCGGAAATGATATTCTTGTTAAGTTAATTCCAAACAGTAAAACTTTGAAAAAATACATCGGCGAAGTAAATCTTTATTTTCCTCAGAAAGACGCAACGGTTTCTAAAGTAAAGCTGATAGAACCTTCAGGAGATTATACGCTAATTACTTTTATTAATAAAGAATTAAATGTTGAAATTGATCCGCGTATTTTTAATCATTAGTCTGCTTGTTTTTACCTTTTCTTCTTGTAGACGCTATAGAGTTGAGGGAACAAAGATGACATCGGACAAAGTATCCTATGCTGTTCCTTATTTCAATACTTCCCAAAAGGAATACCTTTACAGTGCAGATATAAATGTATTTAAAAATGCTTTAAGTGGTATTTTAGTGGTGAAGAAACTCGAAAATGGAAGCAAACGACTTGCACTATTATCTGAGTTTGGAAATACACTTCTTGATTTTGAATTTATTAAAGATGAGGTAAACGTAATTTACATCATGGAAGATTTGAATAAAAGAATAATTGTAAAAAAACTCAAGAAATACTTCCAACTTTTAGTGCAATCAGAATACGAAATAAGAAAAACGTATGAAGCAGAAGGAAGGAAGACATATATTTCTAAATTACAAGGAAAACGTATCTTTTTGAATCTAAATACTACAGAGCAATTGTCCCATTTAAAACAAGCTTCCATCTTTAAAAATAAGGTCGGAATTCACTTCTATGGCGATAAAGAATACGCTGATTCTATTTTATTTGAATCGTTTGAATTGCCAATTACAATTGATTTAAGAAAACGTAATTAACACCTGATAAATTCTCAATATTTAGATAAATTCCATGATTTTTTGTTTAAAATATCTATCATCATTTTCTCTCACTAATGTAACTATATTGTAAATACTATTAACATACCAATCGACTATTTAGGTCTTGGTATTTTCAAGGTTAACCGTATTAAAAGATTAGCAATTGAGATATAATTATATTCTTATATTTGCCTTGAAACGCTACAATTCCACTTATGATCAATTGGATGCGAATATCAATAATATACTTTTATTATAATGACTGAAACCCAAGAGCAAACAACACTATTTAATACAGATTCTTTAAAAGCAATAGACGCACTAAATCTTGCACATTTCATCTCATTTGCACCTTATGTATGGGAAGCTTCTAGTTTGCTGAAAGAAAAACAGGTTTTAGACATTATTGAAAATTCTGATGGATCAACAATTGAAGAAATTGTTTCCTTAGTAGATATCTCACATTATGGAGTGCGTATTCTTTTAGAAGCAGGATTAGGAATTGGATTGGTTTATTTAAAAGAGGAGAAATACCGCATCACTAAAGCTGGATATTTCTTTTTGAATGACAAGACGGTTGTAACGAATTTCAACTTTATGAAAGATGTTTGTTACGAAGGAGCAGCATCTTTAAAGGAAAGTATTGAAAAGTCTGAACCTGCAGGTTTAAAATTCTTGGGTTCTTGGGATCATATTTATGAAGGACTTCCGTATTTGCCAGAAAAAGCAAAGAAAAGTTGGTTCGATTTTGATCATTATTATTCAGATATCACTTTTGATGAATTATTGCCAATTGTTTTCAAACATGAACCGAAGAAAGTCATGGATATTGGCGCAAATACAGGGAAATGGTCACTCAAATGTCTAGTGTACGATAAAGATGTTGAACTTGGTTTAGTTGACCTAGGTGTTCAATTGAATGTTGCGAAACAAAACATCGTAGATGCAAACTTTGGCGATAGAGCAACGTATCATGAAATGGATATTCGTTTACCAGAAAATAAACTTCCAGAAGGCTATGATATTATTTGGATGAGTCAATTCTTGGATTGCTTTTCTGATGAACAAATTGTTTCGATTCTTAAGAAATGTCATGCCGCAGCTGGAGAGAATACAACGGTTTTCATTAACGAAACATTTTGGGATTTACAAGACTTCGAAATTTCAGCATTCGCCCTTCAAATGACTTCATTGTATTTCACAACTATGGCCAATGGTTGTAGTCAAATGTATGACAGTAAAGTATTCTTTAAATTAATCGATGAAGCAGGATTTAAGATTGTAGAACAACATAATATGAGAGGGATTGCGCATACTTTGATAGGATTAAAAAAGAAATGATGAATTTTAGATGGTAGATCCTCTCGGTGATTATGTATTCAAGGATTGAAAAATTGAAGGATTTGGATAGATTTAAAGAGAAAATTAAATTTTTTTCTTTGTAGTGTTTTGATTAATAATTGTTTGTGCAAGTCCTCTCCCTTGATCCCTCTCCAAAAGAGGGAGACCAGAACTTAACCATTGCTTGAAATTCTGTAATTCTAAGGTTGAACTTTTAAGAATTTTATAATCTTTATAAATCCACAAAACTTCTTAAAATCCACAAAACTTCCCACTATCCAAACGATTCCTATCTGATAATTAATCCATTTGAAATCCAACCCAACCCTCGTTAAATATTAATAATTAAACAATTAACAATTATCTACCTCCGGTCTATCACCCACTTCGGCTTTCTTCCATTCGAAGACAAGACCAACTTGTTCAACTCTTCTGGACTGATAAATTGCATTTGTGGAACTACCCTAATTTTTGCTTGAAATTGTTCTTTTAAAATACTTATAAAAGCTGCGGAAGTGTCTATGCTAGCCATTTTAACGGTGACTTCATCTGTGCCTATGTCATTTGTTTCTAAAAGGATTACGTGTTCAGAAATCTCTGTAAATCCATTCAGAACATTATGAATTGCGGGAGGGTATAGCGTTGTTCCTTTGTATTTGATCATTTGTTGTGCTCTTCCCAAAACAGGGCCAACACGGTAGGTATTTCTTCCACATTCGCATGGAGAATAATCTATTTTTACTAAATCACCAGTTTTGAATCTTACCAATGGCAATGCTTCAATTCCTAAAGTGGTAATTGTAAGTTCTCCAACTTCTCCTTTTTTAACGGGATTGTTTTCAGTATCCAAAACTTCTGTAATGATTAGTTCAGGATGAGCGTGTCCACCTTTTTGATATTCACATTCTGTAAATGCTGTGCTCATTTCTGTGGAAGCATAGGTTGAATACAATTTAATATCCCATTTTTTATTGATTCGCTTGGCCAATTCTGAAGGAGTAAAATCTTGATTTCTCAAAGGTTCTCCAATACAAATCGCAGCCTTTACGCTAGAATTGTTGATGTCGATATTATTCCTTTCTGCATATTCTATCATTTTGAGTAAAAATGAAGGAACAGCAATAAGATAAGTCGGTTTGTTGTTGAGAATTGATTCCCATTGAAGCGCAGGAATTCCAGCTCCTGTTCTGATAATTGCAGCACCTAGTTTTCTTATACCAAGAAAATAAGCCAATCCCGCCATAAATCTTCTGTCCATTGTCGTCATTAACTGAACAATGTCGGATTTTTGTATTCCAGCACATGCAAAAGATTGTGCTTCATTGAATGCAAGTCTGTCGAGGTCTTTATCTGTCATTCCGAAATTAACCGGAGTTCCTGTAGTTCCAGAAGTACTCGCATAATCGATGATTTCGATAGGATCAACACAGAAGAAATCTTGATTATTTTGCTGTAAATCTAACTTAGTCGTAACAGGAAGTTTTGTGAGATCCTCTAGCGTTTGAATACTTTCTATACCGATTTCAAGTGTCTTAAAACGCTTTTTGTAGTAAGGTGAGTTTTGATTCACATACACGAGTTGTTCCCTTAACTTTTGCTCTTGAAACTGTTTGATTATAAGTGGATTATCTTTTTCGATAGGAGGCGTCATTTTAGCTTCTTGTTAGTTTTGTGTAGCATTTTATTAACCTGCTCACAGTCTGGTAATGTAGTAATTTCTTTTTGTAAAGCCGTTCCAAAAGCAGATTTAGCGAGTTCATATTTCTCTGCATTAAAGTAGAGTAAACCTGATTTATAATGTACACCCCAAAAATCAGGATTAAGCGCTCTGTATTCTGAAAGTAAATCTAAATCGAATGGTTCTTCTTCATTCGAAATTGCTTCATCAATTATTCTATCGAATTTTCTATAGGCTTCATAATCTTTAAATGCTTGAGAATATTGAAAATCATCTTCTGGAATTGTCAATGAATCGATGAATTGAGGAAGGTATTTCGTGGTTCTGTTTTCATCGAAGATTTCATCTAAGTCATAAGCTGTAAACTCACCCAATTGATATGGAAATGAAGAAATCCAGATTTGCTTTTTTGAAGGTTTGAAAATAACAGCATGGTGTCCCAATAATTGATTTAAAGCCAATTCGTTTCCATAACCTAGCTTTTTATCGTCAATTCCATCTTTGTCACGTAAAATATCTGCCATTGCTAATGGATCTATCTTTTGTGTTTCATCTAAAAGCTCATTCATTCTCAAATATCGGTGCATAGAATGACTTTCTTGAATGGCTTTTTTATTTCTTTTATCTTTTTCGTAAGCTTCACTTTGAAAATGATTAGAACACACAAGACGTGAGTTATTTACCTCATAAACTCCAAAGTTTTTAGGAGACATTTCAATTAAAACAGCTTTGTTGTCTATTGCACTTCCAATCATTAATGCTTCAGAAACAAAAACTTCACTTTTTAAAGCAATTTCTATTGCTTCTTCAATTGTTGAAGCGTATTGTAAAATTTCTCTTGCTAGAATTGAAATTGGCTTTTTCGCTGTAAATGGAATTTTAGATTTCCCAGCGTTCATAGTTACTGTAAGCCCTTCTTTATTCATTCCAGAAACAGCACCAAGCATTCCTGGCCATGCTACAGAAACAAAAGGAATACCTTTGTCTGGTTTTATAAAAAGAATTACTTTTTCTTCTGCAAATTCATCACCTGCATAAAAGTCTAAATTTCGTCCAATAATTAATTTTCCGTCTGGAGTTTGATCTCCCCACAAAGCGGTTGAAGTACAACCAATTCTTCCCAAATCGATTAATGCATGTCCAATGTCATGCGCTCCGTGTAAGTATAAACTTCTAATGTAAGGCGGCGCAATGTAATTGTAAGTATCTGGAACGTAACGCGAAAGTCCGTAGATTTCAGCTTTATATTCTTCTGGAACATGTTTGTATAACTTTCTATTGTACCATTTTAAGAAATTACGCATTCTTTTCTGCTTTTTCTCTGAAGGGACAAAGTCTTTAATTTTATCAAAAAATATGTGTTCTTGTTTATAAAGAAGAGAATCCATAAGTGCTCCAGCAACTAATCCTCTTTCTAATGGATCCCCTTGAATATACAATTCCCATTGGTGGTATTTATTCTTCGTAAGGTAGTTTTGACCAGAAGAAAATAGGCTGTCATTGTGTTTTTCAACAGTTGGACGGGTTGAATTGTAACTGCTTAAGTCAGGACGATGTTCTACGGATTTCCTAATTCCACAAGAGCTCACCAATAGTATGAGAATAGAAACTGTGGCAATTAGAAATTTATGATTTTGATTCTTCATTCACTTCTTCATTAATTTTATTAATGAGGTATTCTTTTCCAAGTATTTCTGAACATGTTACGACTCCTCCAATGGTAACTCCTAATATTCCATGCATATTTATGCTTTGACCGGTCAAAAATAAATTGGGAATTTTAGTTCTTGAAGAAATAAATGTTTTCAAAGGATTTTCAGCATCTTTTTCAAAACCGTACATGTTTCCATTTTGACCTCCAATATAATCTCGGTAAGAGAGTGGAGTAGAAGCATAAACAGATTGAATGCAAGAGCGAATATCTGGATACTTTAATTCTAACTCATTTAAAAGTAAGGCTATATGTTTTTGTTTAAATACTTCATATTCTGGTCCTCTTTCATCTTTGTGCGCGACAGTATTTTGTGTTTCTGCCCATTGTTCAACTTCGCTAAAATGCATATAGGTCATTACTGACATACTTTCTGCGTATTTCTGATCCATTGTTTTAACACCCATAGACGCCATATATCCTTCAGGCCATTTCGCTGGGTCGTACTCGGTAGCATTCCAAATCATCTCTTTGTTTTTGAAATGATAAACATTATGATTCAAGTAAGGAAAACTTTCTGGTTTAAATGCGATGTAAATACTAAAAGAAGAAGGCGTTACTTTTAAACGTTCTATGCGTTTACGGAATGATTTTCTAAAGCGATTTTCTCCAACCATTTTAATTGTTGCATTCAAATCAATATTTGAAATGAAATTTTTACCGTAATAAGTTTTTCCATTTTTAGTATTTACTCCAATTAGTTGGTCTTCATTGAATTCAAAGCTACTTACCTCTTGGTGTTTGTAAATTTCCCCACCATATTTTCTTAACTGTCTAACAAGTAGTTTAGAAATTTGACTTCCCCCATTGAGGCATCGCCACGAACTTTGAATGTAAGAGTTAACTGACAAAGCATGAACGTAAAGTGGGCTTTTATCGCCATTTCCACCATAAAGTGAGTTGGAACCCGCTAAAACGACTTTTAAATCTTCGTTATCTGTTAATTCATCTAGAAACCCTTTTGCCTTAATAGCTAGAACTTTTTCATCATGAGGAGGCCCTAATTCAACATTATACATTGGAAAAGAGTCGCATACATTTTTTATTTCTATGCAATACTTTTTAATGGTTTCGCGTTCCTCAGGAAAAAACTTACACAATTGTTCTGTGAAATTTTCATAACCTTGAGCATGTGGATATTTATTCGGATCTCCATCAAAAGTTACATAATCATAGGCATCTTCATCCATCTTTTTTAGATGCAAATCGTCTATAATTCCTAAATATTTAAAGTATTGATATAAGTTTTGTCCTTTCTCTAATCCACCGATATAATGGACTCCAGTATCAAAAATCACCTTGTCTCGAACAAAAGTTTGAAGATTCCCTCCGTATTGATTGTTCTTTTCTAAAACACACACTTTAAGTCCCTCTTTGGCCAGTATTATAGAAGAAACTAATCCACCCATTCCGCTTCCTATGATGACTATGTCGTATTGATTCTCCACTTTAAGTTTGCTTTAGTATAATAAAGTTAGTTTTTTGAATCAGTAATTCATAGCCAAACTTAAGGAAAACTGAGTGGTTAACAGTTGCTGAAACAACTATAATTTGATTAAATGATTGTTGATTCATTAAATTAAATACAAACTCATCACTTATTTTTTTGGTAATGAGAAGCGTGTCAGCTTTATAACCCGATAATTCATCTAGATAATGGATTTTTCTTTTATCAATGAGATAAGTTTGTTTTGCAACTGATCTAAACTGCTTGTTTTCAATAAAAGAATATACTGTTCTTTTGGCTTGTTGAAGTGTCAATATCATATCCCAAATCCCTAAATCGTCGCCAATTCTCAAGATAGATGCATTAGATGGAATATGAGGATTCAATTCGTGGTAAATTGATTTGTTGACCTTAAATTCCTCTTTGGCCTGATTAACGATTTCAATTTCTTTGTATAAAAAGCTGAGTTTTATCTTTTGTTTGAAGTAGTCTTCATTTTCCAATTCATAACGCAAGGATTGAAACTTTTTCTTAAAGTCAACACTTATAGCTTTGGTTAATTCTTTAACACTTTGCTCTTTGTCTGACTTCTCAAAAGAAATACGTTTTCCAATCTCTAAGGTGTGATATCCATCATAAATCATGAAATCACTTTTGGGCAATAAATTTGAATTCCCATGAATATACAAAGGAACAATATCAATGTTATAAGTTTGTGCCAATAAAAAAGCACCTTTATGAAATCTGCCAATATCTCCTGTCAAAGAGCGTGTTCCTTCTGGGAAAATAATGAGGGAATAACCTTTTTTCACCATTTCAACTAGTTTTTTCTCGCCGTCTTCTAATCCGCTAGAAACAGGATAATAACCTGCTAATTGTACTGCTTTTCCGAAAATAGGGGATTTGTAAACCCAATCATTTACTAAAAAAATAAATTTTGTAGGTAAAAACCCTATGGATAAGGTATCTAGAAACGAAGAATGGTTGGGAATTATAATTGCTGGCTTTTCAAACTTTTCATTGTGCGGATTATTGAGTTTGTTTTTTAACCCCACATTTGAATACATTACTGACTTAATAAACTTCGCAATTACTTTTCTGTAAAGTCGCTGTTTGCTTTCTTTTTTCATTGGAAATAAAACCATAAATACCATTCCGAAAATAGAGTAAACAATACCTCCTAATCCATAGTAAAGGAATGAAGTTACTGAAAAGAAGAATATTCTAAAGCTGACTGGAGATTTTCCTTTTTTCGGTCTATTTTCAATACAAAACTTGAATAATAAGGGATAGAGCGAAAAAGTGATAAACATCGCCGCAGTGATTCCAATAAGTGAAATCAATGAAATTGACTTCAATGCTGGGTGTTTGGCAAATATCAAAACTCCAATGGAGAGAACAGTGGTTAAAACCGCCAAAAGAATTGATGTTCTGTAAACTTTTAAGTGATTTTCTCCTGTGGAATACTTGTGTTGAAGTCCACTGGTCATGAAAATACTGAAATCTATTCCTAATCCTAAAACCAAAGTGGTTACGATTGTACTGAAGATATTTAATTCTAAATCTAGTAAATAAATAAATCCAGTCGTCACCAATCCAGTCAATACAATTGGAATGATGCTCAATAATGCAAGTTCAATTCTTCTGAAGAATATCAATAGTATAAAAAACACTGCGATAAAAGAATAATTTATTAAGCTTTTGAAATCATCTTTAATCTGACCTAAAAACTGTTCATTCAAATGCTTTCTGTCAATTAATACCAATTGATTCTGTTCCATTGCTTCAATAACTTGAGACCGGTGTAAACTATCCGTTTTAACAATCGTGGAAAGCGTTTGGAATCCTTCATTCTCTGAATAAAATTCATTTAAAAATAAAGTATTTACTGTTTTGTAATCTTCTATAGTCAAGATAGAATACTCTTTGTTTAAAAGCGTTTCCAATGCTTTAAAGGCTCCTTCGTTAAACCCAAGATTTACTGCTGCGTGATTAACCCGATTGAGTGTTGTATCTATTTTTGAATTTTCCCAGAACGTATTCCATTGTTCCAATTTTTTCTTTTGATTCTCCTTAGAAAGAACCACACTACCAATCGAAGTATAATCTTCAATTATTCCTTCTTTTTGGAGTTCGCTTAATTGCTTTTCCAAATCATTATTCATGGAAAGTAGCGATTCTGTAGTGTCAGAATAAACGGAAAGATAAATACTTTTTGCACCTATACTTCCTAAGTTTTCTAATTGCCTTTCAGATGCTTTCATTTCATCTGGCACAAAGTTTAAATCTGCAATATTGTCATTGAATCGCACTTTAGAAAATGTAAACGCTCCAAAAACAACCGCTATAACCGTAATTATTACTAAGACTTTGTTTTTCTCAAACTTGTGTCCAGCAAATTTATCTATGATTGTTTCTTTTGCGTTAGCTTTTGGCTTATACAAATGTGGAACAATTAATAAAGCAAAGAAAGCAGAAGAGATTACACTAATTGAAGCAAAAACACCTAAATCTTGTAAGACTTTTGAGTTCACGAAAAGTAAACACAAAAACGCAACTGCCGTGGTGATACTACTGGTAAGAATAGGTTTCGTTACGCTTTGATAAAGTGCTTTAATGTCAGTTTTCTCACGATAATGAGTTATGATATGCAAAGAATAGTCGAGGGTAATTCCAAGTAAAATAGCTCCGATACTAATTGATATTGCAGAAATAGAGTCATTTATAAAATAAACAATTGCCAATGCGAAAGCAGCACCACAAATAGCTGGAATAAATAAGATGATTGGAATGAAAATACGCTTATAAAACAAAATTAAAATAAGCATCAAAATGGCAATAGAGAAAACAACTGTACTTTGTATATCTGATTTTATCTGTCGTGCATTGGCTAGTGCAATAAAAGGAGAACCGAAATAAGTGATTTTAGCTTCATTTGCATATTGCCTATTTATTGCATTTTGGTAAGCATATAAACGATCAACAAAGCCTTCATTCATTTTTGTATCCGTTCCTGGATAAGTCGGTGTAACGAATAAGAGTAGGGTAGAACTGTCTGCAGTACTTACAAAACCGTTGTTGAGAATAAACTCTTTGGATACACCTAATTCTTTTAATTTATTAAGTCCAATAAAAGAAAAACCCAACGGATCTTTTAAAATGAATTCGCGAGCTACAATTCCAGTTGGAGAAATTAGAGTGGTGTAATTATTTTGGATTCTCTCGTCTATACTGTCTTTACTTAGTTGACTTTCGATTTTTGCATAATCTTTTTCTGTTAAGAAATAAGGCAAATTCTCATAAACAAAAGAAAAGGTTTCGTCAATTTGTTCAGCATTAACTTTTCCTTGAATTTCTGTGTAGAATAATGAATCTTGAGCTAAAGAATCTAGAAAAGCTTGTGCAACTTCGGCTATTTTTTCTTGTGCTTCAGTATTTTCTGCTTTAATCATCACTGTGATTTTATCAGAGAAATTGAGTTGATGTAAAACTTTCGCTGTAACATCGTTTTTATCTCCTTTAGGAAGAATATTTGTGATGTCTTCATCGAAACTTATACGCGTAGCAATAAAAATACAGCTCGAAAGCGCAATCAGAATTAGTAGGAAAAATGGAACTCTCCTCTTCTTGATCTTGAAGTATGCGTTTGTGAAAAAATTAATCATACAGTTTTTTTATTCTTTTCGAATCTTTTGAGCAAAAAATAACTAAAAAATCCAGTTAATACTGCTGCAAGAACCGCTAAAATAATACTCCCTACTAAGTATTCAAGTAAATGATTTTTAAAATCCATTATTGAAGAGACTTCTGAGGGTTCAATTTCACTGTTTAAAAAGATACTGCCTATTTTTAGTGCTGCAATAACAATTAAAGGGATCATTGGTGGAATACTAATGTTTGTAGCTGCAAAAGCCAAAAGTTTATTCAGTTTTAAGGAAACGGCTAGAAATAAAACGACAATAGTTTGAAATCCCCAAATGGGTATTATACCTATGAATACTCCCAAGGCGAGAGACAATGATTTTACTTTTGGGCTATCATCACTTCCAAGAAGGTCTTGTTTTATAAACTCACGAAGGCTTTTTTTTTTAAATATTCTAAAGAACGAGCGAGGTATTATATAAAGAATGGTGATGGCGACCAAAACGGTATTGAGCACACTAATTCTTGAAAAATCTTGAAAGGGTCTAAAGTGACTGACTCTCTCTTTTTCGTCGTATTTAATTTGAATTGGAATGTTTTTTACTGGAATTCCTTTCCAAGCCGAACGAACGATACATTCTATTTCAAACTCAAACTTTCTAGTAAACCATTTTTTAGGCATTAATGAAATAGGGTAGAGCCTGAATCCAGATTGTGTATCGACTAGTTTTATTCCAGTTTCGAACCAAAACCAAAAGTTGGAAAACTTATTTCCGAAGCTACTCTTAGCTGGAACCCCCTCTTGCTTCATGTTTCTTGAACCAATAATCAGTGTTTCAGGTTCTATTTGAGAAGAAGAAATTAAAAGCGGAATGTCATCAGGGAAGTGTTGACCATCTGAATCGATTGTAACGGCATGTGTAAATTCTAATTCCAGCGCTTTTTTAAATCCTTTTCTTAGTGCAATTCCTTTTCCTTTGTTTTCAGGGAAATGAATTTGAGTAATTTCAGGATATTGCTTTAAAATTGCAGCAGTTGTATCCGTTGAACCATCGTTTACAATGATAATTTTATCGGAACTGATGTATTCTAATACACCGTCAATTACTCTTTTTAGTGTTTTCTCATTATTATACGTAGGGATAATAACACAGTAAGATGGTTGTTTTGGCTGGTCTTTACTCATTTTGAATTACTTGATTTTGGTTAATTCTTCTGAGGTGAAAATGTCTGTGTCATTTGCGACTCTTTTTATGAATTTCTTTACATCATTTGATGTAGAATGCAAATTAGTCAAAATAAACTCTTTATCCTTCTCTATTTTATCAGCGTACTTGACAATAGGGGGAGCATTTTTTTGAATCATTAATCTAATCAAACGCATTTCAACACTTAAAGGATTTGCTTCAATAGCATTTTCAATTTGAGTAACTCCAGATTTAAACAGTCTTAATTTGCCTCCTGGAGTTTTTTCAAATTTTGCTAAAAGTGTTTCCGAGGCCCCTAAATAGGTAGTCTTTAATTCCTTTTCTAATGAAGTACTTTGCTTAACTAATTCATTGAAGGCAATCGCATTCTCTTGATTTAAACTTGCGTTTTGAAAAGAAAGACGAATGTCATCAATACCTTTTGTAGAAAAAGTAAAAAGTAAAACTAGAGCGAGAGCGAGAGTTATAGTTTTTATCATTTAGAGTATAGCATATTTGACACTCATTTTTAGTGCAACAGTTTCATCAAAATAACATATGTTCTTAACATGAATCTCTCCTTCAGTGTCTGTGTTTACTAAGATGTTTAATCTTAAATCTGGGTTTTTTTCAGGGTTGATAAGCGCCATGAACTTTATGTTATTAGAACTTTTCATGACCAGCTTCTGTTCCGTAATTATTGATGTAATTTCTTTCAAAATTTGAACCATACAAACTCCTGGAGTTATAGGATTGCCTGGAAAGTGACCTTTATAAATGTCATGGTCTTTATTGAGTTGAATTGAAGCTTCGTGTTCATTGTCTTTAAGCTTCGCAACTTTGTTCAAAGTATAAAATCCTTCTAATAACATGTTTAATATCTATGTTTTATTTGATAATAAGTTAATCGCATAAGCCATGCCTTTAACTGCGCGGTGGTGTTTTTTAACAAAAGGATTCTCATCATTCCATACATATCCAGCCAAAACAGCGCATATTTTCCGTTTAACTTCTGGGTCTTCAGGTCGATGGAAAAATACTGTTTGTAGATTACCCGTGTACCATTCACTAACGTAAGTAGAAAATACTTCTACTCCTCTTTTTATGTAATCAGAATACTCAGTCTCCCAATCGATTTTCTCTCCTTTTAATTGTCTAGTAATCAATTTTGCCGATAAAATTCCAGATTCAGTTGCAAATGCAACACCAGAAGAAAATACAGGATCTAAAAAACCAGAACTATTTCCTGTTAGTGCATAACCTTCACCGTAGAGTTGACTTACAGAACAAGAATAGTTTTTAAGCATTACGGGCTTAAATAAAAATTCATTTTCAATAAATCTGTCTTTATAATGTTTTGATAATGAGATTACCTTGCGAATTGCTTCTTCTGAATTTCCATTTTCCGATAAACCTTCAATAAATTCAGTAGGGCCAACAACACCTAAACTAGAAACTCCATTGGAGAAGGGAATCACCCAAAACCAAACTTTTGTTTCTAACACATCAAAGGTAATGATCGTTCCTTCCTCGCCTTCGGGTCTATTAATGTCTTTAGTATGTGTAAATATTGAAGAATTTCCCGAAATCGTTGAAGGAGCATCAAGATTTATAAGATTAGGAAGAACTCTTCCATATCCGCTAGAATCAATTATAAACTTCGCTTTAATTTGTTTATTATTCCCGTTTTTGTCCTGAATTGTTGTCAGCGAATTACTTCCTGTAAATTGAACATCAATTACTTCAGACTCAAATTCTATTTCAACACCTTGGCGTTGTACTTCATTAGCAACGACTAAATCAAAATCAGCTCTGGGCACTTGCCATGTCCAATCCCAACCTTCGCCAAATTTATCACTAAAATCAAAAAGACAAGTTTCATCGTTTCGAATAAATCGGGCTCCGTACTTTTTTTCGAATCCAGCTTTTGTAATAGCAGGAATCAAACCTACTTCATCAAAGTGATCCATTACTCTGGGGATAAGGCTCTCTCCGATAACAGGCCTTGGGAATTTAGACTTCTCTACAACCTTTACATTTACTGCATTTTTATTGAGATAAGCAGAAGACACACATCCAGAAGGACCGGCTCCAATTACGAGAACATCAACTTCTTCTATTTTCATTTCATCACAAAAAAAACATTTATATATTTGCACACTTCGATTGAAGCATACATTTATGCAAACAAAATTATCTAAATGATTGTCTTAAACAAATTTTTGAATACTAAAGATTTCATCTGTCTTGTAGAAAAATCAAAGTCTCTAGTAATTCATGACAATCTTATTGAGGGTATCAATAAGAATTATGAGTTTCTAAAAACCTTTTCCGCTGATAAAGTTATTTATGGTGTGAATACTGGTTTTGGACCAATGGCTCAATACCGTGTTTCTGATGAGGATAGAGTTAAACTACAATATAATTTAATTAGGAGTCATGCCTCTGGAGCTGGACAGCCAATGCCAGTGAATTTCGTTCGTGCAACAATGATTGCGCGATTAAATTCATTAAGCAAAGCGAAGTCAGGTGTTCATCCTAGCGTAATCCTTGTTTTGACGGAGCTGATTAACAAAGAAATATATCCGGTTATTTTCGAACATGGAGGTGTAGGTGCAAGTGGAGATTTAGTTCAATTGGCTCATCTGGCTTTGGTCTTAATAGGTGAGGGTGAAGTGTTCTATAAAGGCGAAAGACAATCCACTAAATCTGTTTTTGAAAAAGAAGGAATTAATCCTATTGAAGTTACGTTGAGAGAAGGCTTGGCCTTGATGAATGGAACTTCAGCAATGACAGGTATTGGACTAATCAACTACAATAATGCTTCAAAATTGCTGCAATGGTCAATGAACTGTTCAGCATTAATAAATGAACTTGTTGAAGCCTATGACGATCATTTCTCTGTTGAATTGAACGCTGCTAAACTACACGAAGGTCAATCTACGATTGCAGAAGAAATGCGTAATCATTTATCAGATAGTCAATTGACGAAAAAGAGAGAGCAACACCTTTATTCTGGAAAAAATACAGAAGTTATTTTTAAAGAAAAAGTACAAGAATATTATTCTATCCGTTGTATTCCACAGATTTTGGGACCTGTTTATGATACAATTCAAAATGTAGGAAAGGTTTTAGAAGAAGAGTTGAACTCAGCCAATGATAATCCAATAATTGACAGTGACAATGAGCAGGTTTTTCATGGTGGAAACTTTCATGGTGACTATGTTTCTTTAGAGATGGATAAACTAAAACTTGTCGTGACAAGAATGACAATGTTAGCTGATCGACAATTAAATTACTTGTTAAACGCTAAAATTAATGAGATTTTACCTCCTTTTGTAAATAGAGGGATATTAGGATTAAATTTTGGTATTCAAGGTGCTCAATTTACAGCAACTTCGACAACAGCTGAAAACCAAACTTTGTCAACTTCAATGTATATTCATTCAATTCCATGTAACAATGATAATCAAGATATTGTGAGTATGGGAACAAATGCCGCTTTAATGGCAAGCAGAACAATTGAAAATGCTTTTGAAGTAATGAGTATTGAAATAATAGCGATTTATCAAGCAGTAAAACATTTGGATATATTTGATCGATTATCTACTAAAAGTCAAAAGATTATTCTTAATTTAGGAATAATAATACCAGAAATCATAGAGGACGCACCGATATATCCAATAATCGAAAGGACTAAAAATCATATTAAACTATAACCAATGAAATCATTCTTCTTCGTCCTATTATTACTACTTCCTTTTATTTCATCTACTCAAGATCTGGCAATCGCTAGTTTAAAAAGAGGAGAAATGGGTTTTATCAATAGAGAAGGAGAGTTTGTAATTAAACCTCAGTATGATAAAGTGAAGCAATTTGATAGTGGGATTGCTCTGGTTTTAAAAGATGATAATTGGCACTACATAAATAAGGAAGGTTCAACAATTGAAAACTTTCCTAAATCTGATAAGTTATATGATTTCTCAAATGGTTTGGCTATTTTTAGAAAAGATGAAAAAGTAGGCATGTTTAATAATAAAGGAGAAATTATTATTGAACCTATTTATCAAAATCTTAAACCTTACAGTTATGGTGCTATTGAAGCTAAACTAAATGATAAATGGGGTTATATAGATGGAGAAGGTAATATTCTTATAGAATTTAATTATAAATATATTAATGAAATATATAAAGGAATAACCTGGGGATATAGTGATGGACAATTTGGAGTGATTTCTAATAATGAGTTTTTAACATCAACGGATAATTCTGCCATTGTAACAATAAATGACTATTACATGGAGGGACTTGTAGTTGTAAGAGTTGGTAAATATAGTTCAGGAGTTATCAATTCAGATATTGAATTGGTTGTAGACCCCAGAAAATATTATTCCATAAAACCATTTAGAAACGGATTGGCGGCAGTAGAGATTGAACATAAATGGGGCTTTATAAATCTGGAAGAAAAGATTGTTATTGATGCAGAATACGAGTATGTAGAGTCATTTAGTTCCGATGGGATAGCGCCAGTAATGAACAAAAAAGCTAAATGGGGTTTTATAAACAAGGAAGGTGAATTAATACTTCCATACGAATATAGCATCTTTTCCACTGCATCTATAGGAATTGATTTGTATTATCGACATGAAATAGGTTTTAACAATGGTTTGGCACGTGTAAAAACCAAAAAAGGATGGACTTTTATCAATAAAGAGGGTCAACCTATAGGCGGCAAGTGGTTTAGGAATTTAGAATTTTTTAATTAGACAATAATGAAATACGCATTAATAACAGGAGGTTCCAGAGGAATTGGTAAAGCAATTTGTGAGGCCTTAGCTGAAAGTACAGATTATGGAATTTTAATCAATTACAATTCCAATAAGCAAGCTGCTGAAGAAACCAAAAAGATTGTTGAATCTTATGGTAATAATGCTGAAATACTCGCTTTTGATGTTGCTGATAAAAATGCTGTTGATACAGTTTTGAATGCTTGGCAAGAAAGAAATCCTGATGCTTGGATAGAAGTGCTTGTGAATAACGCAGGAATAACAAAAGACGGACTTTTTATGTGGATGAAAGAGGAAGACTGGTCTAGTGTTATTAACACAAGTCTTAGTGGTTTCTTTAATCTGTCTCAATTTGTAATTCAAAAAATGTTACGCAAAAGATATGGACGAATCGTGAATATGGTTTCTGTTTCTGGAGTGAAAGGAACGCCTGGTCAAGTAAACTATTCTGCTGCAAAAGGAGCTGTAGTTGCGGCAACGAAAGCCTTAGCACAAGAAGTTGCAAAAAGAAATATTACGGTTAACGCAGTTGCTCCAGGGTTTATCAAAACAGATATGACAGAAGAATTAAATGAAAAGGAGATGATAAAACTTGTTCCTGCCAATCGATTTGGTGAAGCAAAGGAAGTTGCGGATCTTGTTAATTTTTTAGTTTCGGATAAAGCGTCTTATATTACAGGTGAAGTGATTAATATAAATGGAGGAATTTATTCTTAAAATATATGGATAATCGTGTCGTAATTACTGGAATGGGAATTCACTCATGCATAGGAAACAACCTAGATGAGGTGACTAAATCTCTATATGAAGGAAAGTCAGGAATTGTTTTTGATCTAGAAAGAAAAGAATTTGGATTTCAGTCTGCCTTAACAGGAAAAGTTGACAAACCTGAACTTAAAAAACTCTTGAAACGCCGTCAACGCATTAGTATGGGCGAAGAGAGTGAATATGCATATATGGCTACAATTGAAGCATTGAAAAATGCTAAAATTGAAGATGATTTTTTTGATCATAACGAGGTTGGATTAATTTACGGTAATGACAGTGTTTCTCTGTCAATTATTGAAGCAACAGACATTATGAGAGAGAAGAAAGATACTGCTCTTATTGGTTCTGGAGCTATCTTTAAATCTATGAACTCGACTGTTACCATGAACCTTTCTACGATTTTTAGAATGCGTGGTGTGAACATGACTATTAGCGCTGCTTGTGCTAGTGGTTCGCATGCAATTGGTTTAGCCTACTTAATGATCAAGACAGGACTTCAAGATATGATTGTTGCTGGAGGCGCTCAAGAAGTAAATAAATATGCCATGAGTAGTTTCGATGCGTTAGGCGTTTTCTCTCCAGATGAGGAGTGTCCAGCTGCTGCATGCAGACCTTTCGATTCAACAAGAAATGGATTGATTCCGAGTGGTGGTGGAGCAACTTTAATTATAGAGAGTTATGCATCCGCAATCAAAAGAGGAGCTCCAATTATTGCAGAGATTTTGGGTTACGGCTTTTCTTCAAACGGTGGCCATATTTCAACCCCAAATGTGATTGGACCGGCTACAGCAATGAGAAAAGCACTTGAACAAGCAAAAGTAGATCCCAAAGATGTTCAATATATCAATGCACATGCGACATCTACACCAATTGGAGATGCGAATGAAGCACAAGCTATTTTAGAAGTGTTTGGAGAAAACGGACCTTATGTTAGTTCTACTAAATCAATGACTGGGCATGAATGTTGGATGGCTGGCGCAAGTGAGGTAATTTATTCTACCTTGATGATGCAAAACAATTTTATAGCACCAAACATCAACTATAAAAAAGGTGATGAAAACACCAGTAAGGTGAATATAGTGGAGAAAACAATAGACAAAGAATTTGATGTATTTTTGTCCAATTCATTTGGATTTGGTGGTACAAATTCTGCATTAGTACTTAGAAAAATAAAATAGATAAATTATGGAGATGAATGATATTATCGAACAAGTAAACGAAGTTCTTGTAGATGAGTTTGAAGTTGAAGCTGATACAATAACACCTGAAGCAAACCTAAGAGAGACGCTTGATTTAGACAGTCTTGATTATATTGACCTTGTGGTGGCTATAGAGTCGATTAGCGGTGTAAAGCTTGACGAAGATGATTTTAAAAGCATTGCGTCTTTCAAAGATTTCTATGAAGTTCTTCAAGCTAAAACTTCAGTAAAAGTGAATTGAATGTCAGGATGGGATGGAGCCTCAAAAGGCAGCCTAATTGGTTACAAGATATTTGTTTTTCTTATTCATAACCTTGGATTAAGATTCGCATACTTTATTCTTTTATTTGTAGCATTATATTACTTTTTATTCTCATGGTCGAGTAGTAAGAGTATATATTATTACCTCAGAAAAAGACGAGGTTTTTCTGTGTTTAAATCTATTATTGGGATCTATAGAAGCTACTATGTTTTTGGACAAACGCTAATTGATAGACTCATGATTTCATCAGGTAAAAAGAATAGATTTACCTACGAATTTGATGGGATCGAAAAGATTCAGGAAGTTTTGAAAAATGGAAAAGGAGCTGTTTTAATTAGTGCCCATGTGGGGAATTTTGAAATCTCAGAATACTTTTTTGAAGACCTCAATGAAGAATTGATTACTAATATAGTAACTACCGACCTAGAAAAGAAAAAGATTAAAGATTATTTACAGAGGTTGTCTTTGAAATCAAGAATGAAGTACATTCTTATTAGTGAAGACATGTCTCATATTTATGAATTTAACGAGGCCTTGAGTAAAAATGAATTTATTTGCTTGACTGGCGATCGGTATATGCCTGGTAGTAAATACTTAGAAAGTGAATTTTTAGGAGAAAAAGCACATTTTCCAGCGGGACCATTTTTAATTGGCTCACGACTCAAGGTACCTGTATTATTTGTTTATGTAATGAAAGATAGTTCAACGCATTACCATCTTTATGCGAGAGTAGAAGAAGTAGAGCATAGAAATGAAAAAGCACTATTGGAAAGTTATATTTCAAGTATCTCATCAATTGTAGATAAGTATCCTTATCAATGGTTTAATTATTTTAACTTTTGGAATAAACCTTAACATTGAATAAAAAAACAACTTAACTACATGGAAACTAAAAATTACGATGCAATTGTTATAGGTTCAGGGGTTGGAGGATTGGCTACTGCTATTTCACTAGGTGAAAACGGCTATAAAGTCCTCGTTATTGAACAACATGATGTACCTGGTGGTTGGAGTCATAGTTTTACTTTAGAAGGTCAAAGATTTAGTCCAGGCGTACATTATGTAGGTCAACTTGGTGAAGGTCAAACCGCAAATAAAATGTACTGCAACCTTGGCGTAGCAAATGACATCATCTTTTTTAGAATGAATCCTCAAGGTTTTGAGCATTGCCATGTTGGAGAGGAAAAGTTTGATATTCCTGAAGGATTAGAAAACATTATTTCAGCTTTTCAAGAAAGGTTCCCAAAAGAAAAGAAAAATATAGATAAATATCTTCGTTTAATTGATCGTGTGAGTTATCAACTTCAGTTGATGTCTACATTTAGAACACCTCTTGCAAAGCTTTTAGCACCATTTAAAACAAAACATGTTGGAAAATTTGGGCTATTTTCTTTGGATCGTGTTATTGGTTGGTATGTTAAGGATTCTTATCTCAAAGCATTCTTAAATATTCAATGTGGCGATCATGGATTGCCACCAAACAGAGCCGCTTTTCCTGTTCATAGTGCAGTAATGGGACATTACTTAAATGGTGGATATTACCCTCATGGTGGTGGTGGTGGAATTGTGAAAGGAATGACAAATGCAGTGAAAAGACATGGTGGAGAAATTCTACTAAAAACAGCTGTCAATAAGATAATCATTAATGATAATAACGAAGCTGTTGGTGTAGAAACTTCCGATGGTACTGTTTTTAAGAGTAATTGTATTGTTTCAAACACTGATCCACATAAGACTTATAAGGATTTAATAGGAGAGCAATACTTAAGTAAACGTTTGCTTAAAAAGCTGGGTAATACAAGGTACTCAGTTACTTCATTTATATTGTTTTTGACTTTAAAAATCGATTTAACAGAACTAGGAATAGATTCAGGGAATTATTGGTTGATGAAAAACGAAGATATCAATAGCCATTATAGCGAACTCACAAAAGAAGATGTTACACTAGGAGAAAAATTTCCGGGTGTGTTTTTGAGTTGTACGACATTAAAAGATCCAGCAAGTTACAATGGAGTTCATCATAATTTTGAAGTTGTAACCTATGTTGATTACAACTGTATGAAGGACTTTTCTCACCTTAAAGATTATAAATCACCCGAATATTTAGCGTTTAAGGAAAAAGTAATGAATAAATTACTTAATAACGTAGAGGAATTAATTCCTGGAGCTAAAAACTGTATTGAAATAGTAGAACTTGGAACGCCTTTAACCAATCAGTTCTACATTAACAGTACCGATGGTAATGTCTACGGAACAGAGAAAACGTTGAGAAATGTGGGTCCTTTGGCTTTCAAAAACAAATCAGAGATCAAGAATCTTTATTTAGCCGGAGCAAGTACTTTATCTCATGGAGTTTCTGGAGCAACATCTTCAGGAATAAATGCCGCCGCCAACATCTTGAATGTTCATCCTAGTGAAGTATTAAGTACCAAGGAAGATCAGGTGCTGAGAGTTTATGATGCTGAGGACAGAAGTACTTGGCCAGAATGGGTGCATACAAAAAGGAAGACTAAGGCGAGAAGGGTTGAAGGATTGTTGGAGAAATGATTTGTTAGATGGATTTTCGTTTAAAAAGCTTTATTCGATAATTAAACCTATACCCATAAGTCAGCCTTAAATAATAATAAGTCTGATTATACCTAAACTCTTTAAAGCGAATACTTTTTTGATCAAATTGAGAAGTCAGCATTAAAAACCAATTGTCGACATTGTAGCCGGCTTGAAGTTTTAAATCAATTCGTGGGGCTAATCCTAAAAATCCTCTACTCGTATTACTAAAACTGTAGAATTTGGCTTGAATTACAGCACCTAGTCCAAAGAAAGCACCAAATTGCCATCCATCTATATTGTTTATGTAACCATAACCAGGAACTGCTCCAAAATCGAATGCAGAGATCGAATTTGCTTTGTGAATTGATGAAGAAGTATTAAGATAGTTAAATGGAATTAGACCTTTTTTGGCAGAAATTCCATGAATGTTTGTTGTTAATCTTAAATATGCACCGTGAACTGGAGCTGTATATCTGCCAACAATTCCAACAGCTGGTTTCATTCTTAATTCTGGATTGAAAAAACGATAAGCATTTATACCAAAAGATCTAGATTTAATATTTGAATTCAAGAAATAACCAGAAGGGGAAAGGTCAAGATTATTTGAAATTATACCTGCATTTTTGATTCCGTAACCCTTGTATTCATCAAAATTTACAGCAAAATCCCAATTCAGATAACTGAACTGTAAACCGAGATCAAAGTATTTTGTCTTACCAAATTTTTCTGTGTTCCGAATATGTCCGGGAAGCTTATAACTAATTTCAAGAGCAAACCATTTGTATGCAATTCCTAATCCCTGAACTAGGTTTAAATTGGGTTTAAAGCTTATTTTATCAAATCCTCCAAAATTATCTCTTAGTTTAAATGGAGCATTGTTCAATGATAAAGAAGTATGCAAAACCATTTTGTTAGGATACATAACATACGGCAGACGCTCACTTTGTCCATAGGAAAAGCTATAAAAAATTATACAAAATATGACTGAATACAAAACTTTCATGACTAGCAAAACTACGTTATTCAAATTAAATTGTGACTATGTGCTTCAACTTTATATTTTTGTATGTTCTAAACATGGAATTTGATTAAATTTGTAAGCATAATATGAAGAAATTATATAAGTTTTTGCTCAATACGTTGCCACGACCTTTATTGATTCGTTTAAGCTTCGTCTTTAAAAGAATAGCCCCATTACTTTACAAAGGTAATAAAGTTGCTTGTCCAGTTTGCGAACGTTCATTTAGTAAGTTCTTATCTTATGGTTCGGATGTAGCACATCGCGAAAATGTTTTATGCCCTTACGATTTAACTTTAGAGCGTCACCGTTTGATGTGGTTGTATTTGCAGCAGGAAACAGCATTTTTTAAAGATAAGCAAGCGGTTTTGCATATTGCACCAGAACAATGTTTTCATGGGAAATTTAAAGAACAAAAGAATTTAGATTATCTCACTGGAGATTTGGTTTCGCCTTTGGCAGAATTACATTTTGATTTGCATAATATTCCTCTTGAAGATGATCGTTTTGATGTTGTTTTCTGTAATCATGTTTTAGAACATGTTGATGATGCAATGCAGTGTATGCGTGAGTTAAATCGCGTGATGAAACCAGGTGGCTGGGGAATTTTCCAAGTACCGCAAGATTTGAATCGTGAGTTAACTTATGAAGATCCTACAATCACTTCTCCTGAAGAAAGAGAAAAACATTTCTGGCAGAAAGATCATGTTCGTTTATTTGGTCGCGACTATCCAGAATGGTTGAAAAGAGCTGGATTTGAAGTGGAAGAGTTTGTTACTTCAAAGGAATTTCCAGATGAAGATATCGAACGTTACCGCTTAATTTCCAAAGAAATTCTTTATATTGTTAGGAAAAAGACGTAATGAAATATAGTTATTGGGTTGGACTCATTGTTTTACCACTTCTGATTCAATGCAATAATAAAAGCACTGTTGAGAATTATCAATTTGAACCTTTAGATTCTTTAACTTTCAACACTACTTTAATTAATTTAGGAGAAAAACTCTTTTTTGATTTTAGATTATCTTTAAATAATACCATTTCTTGTGCAACTTGTCATCATCCGAAACTAGCTTTTACGGATGGCAAAAAAACAAGTGTTGGAATTCATCAACGGTCAGGAAAAAGAAATTCTCCAACGCTTTGGAATGTCACGAATCAAGACAAATTCATGTGGGATGGAGGAGTGAAGACGCTCGAAATGCAAGCTATCGTTCCGCTTCAAGACACCAATGAAATGGGCGGATTAATCACTGATTTATTTCCTAAATTGAGTAATGTTCCTCTTTACGATAGTCTAGCAAAAGTTTTATACGATAGAAATTTCGATCCCTTTGTGCTAACAAGAGCTTTGAGCGCTTTTCAACGCAGTATTTATCAAGAAAATACCGAGTTTGATGATTGGCAGAGAAATGGAATTCTTAAAGATTCCGCAACCGCAAGAGGTTATAAAATATTCAATGAAGACTTAAACTGTACCCAATGTCACGGCGGAAATAACTTTACGGATAATTCATTGCAAAATAATGGACTTTATACTTATTACGAAGATCAAGGCAGATATAATATCACAGGAGATTCTGCTGATATTGGAAAGTTTAAAGTACCTTCTTTACGCAATATTTCAATTACTGGACCATATATGCATGATGGTTCTTTCAATACCTTAAGTGATGTAATTCAGCAGTATTCAAAAGGAGGGAAGTCACATCCAAATAAGAGTGATCAGCTTAAATCATTTTCTTTAACAGCGCAGGAGAATGAAGATTTACTTTATTTCCTTAATTCGCTCACGGATAAACGCTTTTTAAATTAGTCTTGATTTAGCGTAGAAGATTTAATATTAAACGTATTTTTGTTAATTGAAATAAATGCATAAAATATCCTTTGTTTATGAAGTGTACAGCACGATTTTATAAAATGAATTACGATTTTTCACCAGAGTTTGCCGAAGCGCATCACGATGGAAATGAGTCAGAGAATAATCGTTTCTATGATTGGGAAGATGAATTGAAAATCACGACTGAGGTCAAAGACATTGAGGTAGTCGATAATGCAATTTATACACTTCAAGGTGAAAAAGGAGGTGAAGCATTTTCTGAAGAAATAAAGAATGTGCTTTTATTCAATATTATTGGAGAAAGTGGAGCAGTTACACAAATGGCTTGTTCTAAATCTTTGGTTTTAAAATACGACATCAATAGAGAGGAGGATTCAATTAATTTGAAAGTTTTCTTGGAAGAAATGGAGCCATTAACGAATCCTATTGCTGGAATTTATATAGCCATTCAAGATTTTCCTAAATCACTAGTTGATTGATTCTTGAAGTAGAAAATATTAGTTTTTCTTATACTCCAGCAAAATCAATTTTCAAAGGAGTAAGCTTTACCTTGTCACCCGGTGAAGTTATCAGTATTGTAGGACCCAGCGGAACAGGGAAATCCACTTTATTAAAATGTATCGCTGGATTAATTCAGTTAGAAAGCGGAAAAGTGCTTTTCGAAGGTGAAGAAATTCCAGAAGCTAAAAACATGCTGATTGCAGGTCATCCTGAAATTGCTATAGTCAACCAACTATTCAAATTAAACGATTATTTCACAGTAAAAGAAAATATTTCCAATCAATTACATCATTTAACGATTGAAGATCGCGCTGATTTCATCAAAGAATTGTTGGAGATTTTTGAATTAGAAGAATTGTCATCTGTTAAATCCAAAGATATTTCTGGAGGTGAACAGCAAAGACTCTCCATGGCTTGCGCTTTAGCCAAAGAACCAAAATGTTTATTATTAGATGAGCCATTTGTTCATTTAGATGTACATTTGAATAAGAAAATTGGTGAGTACATTCGAAAATTAGCGAAATTGAGAAACATGGGTGTTATTTTGGTAACTCATAATGGAGTGGAAGCTTTATCTTGGTCGGATCGAATCTTAGTGATGCGCAATGGGAAATTGACTTCAAAATATTCACCAAGACAAGCTTATTTTAAACCTAAAAGTTTATTTGAAGGACGCTTTTTCGGAGAATTAAACAGTATTTACATTAATGAAAAGCAAGTGCTATTTCGTCCGATGGAGTACTCCTTAGAATTTTCAGAAGGCAAACATAAACTTGAAGTAGAGTGGAAATATTCTAATTTTAAAGGGCCTTATTCTGCTAATTATTTTGAATTAAATAATGGAAAAGAGATTGTTCTATATGCCAATCAAGAACTAACGATGACAAAAGAAATTTATGTCTGATAAAAGAATAATTAACACTTCAGCAGAAAATGACATTCAGGTAGTCAAGGAGAAAAACAAAGGCAGAAGTTTGTCTTGGCCAGAAATTTGGGAACTTACAAAAACCAGTTTTAAGGAATTCTTTCAAGGTGACAGTTTTATGCACGGTGCTGCATTGGCCTATTATACTATTTTCGCATTGGTTCCTATAATCTATCTAGCTGTTACTTCTTTTGGATTAATCATGGGACAGGATCAAGTCATTGCTATCGTTGGTGATTTATTGGAGACAAATATGGGAATCGGTGATGTGACGTTTTTCACTGATTTAATGTATAAATGGGAAATTGGTAAAGGAGGAACGCCATTTCTTCAAATCATAGGTATAATCTTCTTGATCTTTATTTCCACCGCAATGTTCAATTCTTTAAGCAAAAGTTTAAATACTTTCTTTGGAATAGTTCCTATTCAGCATTATAATATTGTTTTAGAAGAGTTAGTAAGAAGATTATTATCCTTTGGGTTAATGGCTGTTTTTGGAGCAATAATAGTCGTGATTTATTTTGCGCAATCCATCTTAATTGGAGTAGGAACTAGGGTTCTTTCGGATGGTAGTGTTTTTCAAGAAGTTCTTTTTTCTATCCTTGAACATATTTCTATTTTGGCGATTAACTTCTTGGTTTTCACCTTTGTTTTTAAATATTTACATGATGGAATTGTAAAATGGAAATTAGCCATGGCAGGTGCTTTATTTACCTCAGTTCTTCTATATCTTGGTCAATTGGGAGTTAATTATTATTTAGCGAACTTTTTCTTTGCTGCTGATAGTGGAGTAGCAGGAACATTACTCGCCGTTTTAACTTGGATCTTTTATATTTCCCAAATCATATTTCTAGGAGCAAAATACACTTCTGTTTATGCTAGAATGGTGGGGATGCCGATTAGGGCGAAATAAATAATTACGAATTATCAATTACGAATTTGTAGGATGGTTATTGGGTAATTCAAAATACCGGCAGAAAAATAAAACGAGATCCTTCACAAATGAAGCATTACAACAAGTTGATAAGCTTGTCATCCTACTATTACTTATAATCTATGATTATAAGTAATAGTAGGATCTCATTTTTTTTTATAAAGTAAATGATAAATCCGCGTGTCACTTCAAGTCACTAGCTGACGCAACTCAATTATCAATTGTGAATTATCAATTATCAAAATTCTGGTTGCGCTTCAAAAAACATATCTTCCTTTGTAATTGGGTGTTTAATACCTAGCGTTGTAGCGTGCAAATAAAGTCTGTCTTTCACTTTTCCATACAGATCATCTCCTTTGATCGGTGCGTTTAACCCTTTGACATGCGCACAATGAACGCGCAATTGATGTGTTCTTCCAGTAATGGGAGTTAATTTAATTCTGGTCATTCCTTTCTTGCGTTCTAGAACTTTCCATTCTGTTCTGGCTGATTTCCCAGTTTCAAAATCTACTTTCTGACGCGGTCTGTCTAGAGTATCTTGCTGTAAAGGCAAATCAATAATTCCTTTAGTTTCTTTTAAATAACCTTCTAATAGGGCAGTGTAGGTCTTTTTAACTTTACGTTTGATAAATTGCTGCTGCAGAAAATTATGTGATTTCAAATCTTTAGCGATAATCAATAATCCAGAAGTCGACATGTCCAATCTGTGAATCAAAAGTGGACCTTCGGCATCTGGGTATTGCTTTTTAATTCGAGCATAAACAGAATCATAAATTTCTTTTCCAGGAACAGAAAGTAAATCATGCGGTTTATTGATGACTAAAATTGCATCATCTTCATAAACTGTTTTTATAACTTTGTCAATACCCGGATTAGCCAATAAAGGATTCACCTCAACGTCCATTCCTTTCAGCATGTGAGAGAGAATTGGTTTGCATTTCCCCAAACAAGCAGGATAAAATTGTTTGTGTTTACGAATTTCTGTTCCCGGAGGTGCTCCCCACCAAAATTCAGCCATCACAACAGGCTTTAAATCATTTTTAAAAGCATGATGCAATAGTTTTGGAGCAGCACATTCACCAGCACCAGCAGGAGGCTTCCTGAATGAAGTATCTTTAAATATATCCAATAAAGCTTCTTCTTTTCCATCTTTATTGAGGAATTTGTAAGAAGTAAATAGCTTTTGTTGTAATCGGGCTGAATCTGTCTTGCGTTTTTGAAGTAGTAATTCTAACTCTTCTGTAAAAGGACTCAACTTAGCTTGAATATCAGTAAGTTGTTCCTTCTGATTGCGTTTAAATTGAGCTAAGCCTGTTTTGTATTTTATACTTTCATCCGCTAAAGAATTCATCAACGTATCAAAGTCAGTAGAATTCATTTTCCCTTCGTTTTCTTGACGCTGTTGCTTTCGATTGGCTTTTGCATTCCGCATTTTTTCACGCAGTGCTTCTTCTTCTTCAATTAATGATTTCTGAAGAATTTTGAATTCTAGATTAAGCTTTATGAACTCTTCATTTCCTTCCAATTCAGCGATTCTAGTGTTCACTGCGTTAATTTTCAACTCGCCTTCCAAAAAGAAACTTCCTTCTGTCAACATATCAAAAACCGGAGGAACGAAGTATTTGTGGTGATTAGAATTCGCCAATTTCCCTGAGAAAGCTGCTAAATATCCCAATTCTCCTTGAGGATTCTCAACAACCAAAACGCCAAACATTTTCCCTATTTCTAATCCATCCGCATTCGCATCTATTCCAAAATTGTGGTTCCAGTCATGCGTTTCTATGTATGATTGCAATTCTTCAGCAGCAGTTAGGGCTAATGGATGCGGAGTATAATAAAACGGATAAGTAAATTGCTCAGGCAATGAAATAGCGGGTAATTTAGTTTTGAAAGGAATAAATCTTGAAGGATTTTGCATTGTCTTGAGCTATTTGGAATTGAAATTTGGTGCAAATATAGACATGAGATTTTATAATTGATAATTAACATTTGATAATTGTCAATTACCTATTATCCATTGCCCTCTATCCACAATAATTTGACTATTTTTGCATATTGAAAAATACCGAAATTAAAGAAGCATGAAGATTTCATATAACTGGTTAAAAAATTACGTTAAAACTGAGCATTCACCTGAACGTTTGAGTGAAATCCTTACGGATACTGGGCTTGAAGTTGAAGGTCTTGAAAAAGTTGAGATCATTAAAGGTGGATTGGAAGGCGTTGTAATTGGTCAGGTGACGAGTTGTGTGCCTCATGAAGGTGCTGATCGTTTGAATGTTACAAGCGTAAATATCGGCGAAGATGAAGAAGTTCAAATTGTTTGTGGAGCACCAAATGTTGCTGCAGGACAAAAAGTTGTAGTAGCGACTGTTGGAACTACTTTATTCCCAAATCCTGATGAGCCTTTTAAAATCAAGAAGGCAAAAATTAGAGGTGTTGAATCATTCGGTATGATTTGCGCTGAAGATGAATTAGGAATGGGCGTTTCTCATGATGGAATTATGGTATTGCCCGAGGACGCTAAAATTGGACAAAAAGCTGCTGACTATTTTAACTTAGCAGATGATTATAGAATTGAAATAGGATTAACACCAAATAGAAGTGATGCTTTAGGTCATTTAGGTGTAGCACGTGATATTGTGGCTTATAACAAAGTCCATAAGGTTGAAAAAAGCTCTTTGCTTTTACCAGATATTAGCGCTTACGAAGTGTTTGAGAGTGGTGAGAAAGTGAAAATTGAAGTTCAGTCACCAGATGATTGTACCCGATATATGGGTTGCGTTATCTCTAATTTGAAAGTAAAGCCTTCGCCAGATTGGTTGAAGAATTACTTGTTGACAATTGGATTAACGCCAATCAACAACGTTGTTGATGTTACCAACTTTGTAATGCATGAATTGGGAACGCCTTTACATGCATTCGATTTAAGCAAAGTAGGTGAGAAGATCGTTGTGAAGCACGCTGAAGAAGGTGAGAAATTCACCACTTTAGACGATGTTGAGCGCACAATGTCAGACCAAGACTTGATGATTACCAATGGAACAAAGAATCTTGCTATTGCAGGTGTTTTTGGTGGAGCTAACTCAGGTGTGAATAATGAAACATCTTCAATTTTCCTTGAAGCGGCTTATTTTAATTCAATAAGCGTTCGTAAGACTGCAAAACGTCATGGAATGAATACAGATGCTTCTTTCCGTTATGAAAGAGGTGTGGATATCTGTATGATTCCATTCGCAATGAAAAGAGCGGCGACATTGATTGCAAAGCTTGCCGAAGGAAATATTTCTCATGAACCAATTCCATTTTATCCAAAACGTGTTGAACCAAACGAAGTAATGTTTAGTTATTTAAGATGTAATCAATTGATTGGGAATGATATTGATGTGGAGAAAGTGGGTGAGATTTTAAATGCATTAGATATTCAGATTTTACAAAATAATGGAGATCAAGTTAAGTTGAAAATCCCAACTTACCGCGTTGATGTTACCCGTGAGGCTGACGTTATCGAGGAAGTGTTGAGGATTTATGGATTTAATAATATTGAACTTCCACAGAAATGGAACATCAGTCTTTCAGATCAAAACTTGAGAAGTGAAGAGATGAAACTGAATACCATTGCTGATTTATTGGTGTCTCAAGGTTATTTCGAGATGATGAATAATTCCTTGACATCAAGTAATTTAATCGATGATCATGGAGGAGAAGCCTTCTCGAATGACAATTCAGTGAAGATGCTTAATCCATTGAGTTTAGATTTAGATGTGATGCGTCAATCATTGATTTTTCAAGGATTATCAACTGTAGCTCACAATAAAAACCGTCAAAACTCTGATTTAGGATTATTTGAATTTGGTAAGATTTACCAAAAGTTTAACGGAGAATTTCTTGAGAACAAACGTTTATCGATTTTCTTAACGGGTGTGAAAGATCCAGAACAATGGAATTCAAACCAAGAAGAAGTATCATTCTTTACTTTAAAAGGGATTGTTACCGCTATTTTAGATCGACTTGGGTTGGATGGAATGGCAACAATGAAAAGTTTAAAGAAATCAATCCTTGAAGACGGAATGCAATTGTATGTTCAGAAAGATAAGATTGGAGAAATCGGTTGGACAAGTACAAAAATGAATAAAAGCTTAGGTTTAAAACAAAGTGTTTATATAGCTGATTTAGATTGGGATATGATTCTTAGTTTAGGCAATAGAAATAAAGTTTTGTTCAAACCTTTACCAAAGACTTTTGCAATGCGTCGTGACTTTTCTCTGCTGTTAGATAAGGCTGTTACTTTCCAAGAAATTGAAGAAGTGGCACATAAAACGGATAGAAAATTATTGAAAGAAGTAAATCTTTTTGATGTGTACGAAGGAGATAAATTACCAGAAGATAAGAAGTCTTACGCTGTGAGTTTCTATTTCCAAGATGAAGAGAAAACATTGAAAGATGATCAAATCGATAAGGTTATGGAGAATATCCGTATGCAATTAGAAGGACAGTTAAAAGCGGAATTAAGATCATAATTTTTATTTCCGTGGAGGCGCAATGCATTGCGCCTCCACGGAAATAAAAACCCCCACGGAAATAAAAACCCCCACGTAAATAACCTCCCCATGGAAATACCCCCCCCCACGGGAATTTATTCAAAACAACCTGCCATCAAAAAAGCAAGAGATTGCGCCTCAATTCTTATAATCTCATGCTTAGCCCGTCTTTGTTGAAATGATTAGTGAAGAATAAATATTTTAAACTTTAGTAAAAATCCATGAAAATGATTGATGTAAATAAAGTAGTAGGTGTTTTTATTATTCGTATGCTTTTAGGTTTGATCTTTCTAATGCAAGGATTTGGAAAGGTTTTTACTTGGGGAATGGGGAATGTCATTAATGCTGACTTCTTCGGTGATACGTTTAAAGATATTCTTCCGGACTATGTTATTCATATAACAGCTTATTATACTTCGTATGTGGAGTTGATTGGTGGATTTCTATTGGTCGTAGGTTTGAGAACGAATATTGCGTTATATGCTCTTGGCTCAGTTTTGATTATCGTAACATTTGGTCATGGTTTAGCTGAACCAATTTGGGATTTGTCTCATGTAATGAACCGTACAATATTGTTAGTGACATTGCTGTTCTTACCGAGAAAATGGGATAAGTTATCTGTTGATTATCTGATTCAAAAGCATTATTCTAACAAAGGGTAGCTAGGAGGTGTGATTTCATCTCCGACAGGGTGCTGTTTAAGCATGAAAAATAAAAGGTTTAAGAAAACAACCTACCATCAAAAAAGTAATCTTCATTTCTTACCAATTTCACTTTTTCTATAAATAAAGGATGTTGCGTATTAATGATATAATTGAATTCCTTCGTTATAACCGCAGAGGGGACTTTCAGTAATAAAGAGCGTTTACTTTTGTACCATTCAGATCCAATTTCTTGCAGTCTAGGGTACATTTGGAATTTTCGCCAGTCTTTTGGTAAGTTCTTAATTGAAACTTGTTCAACCAATTCTTCTTCATCCGCAATAGAAATAATCATTACCTCGTAGTTTGGGAATGGACTTATGGAGTTGCGATGAACCACCAATTCTAATGTGGAAAGCGACCTTGAGGAGCCTGTATAAATAACAAATTCATTTTTTCTATTCCACCTATTGGCAGATCCAGAACTCGTTAGTTTCCTCGAATGCTTTGTGTGAGAAATTCTAAATACTTCCATTCCTAGGCATTATCACCGTATTCAATTCCTGTTAAGCGGTCTTCAATATATCTTATGCCTGAAATACTTTTGAAGAAATCAACTGGTGCACTGTTATTGAATTGAAAATTAGGTGTTTCTAACCAGGTGTTAAATGCTTCTTTAGATCCAAAAACCAATTCACCCTTTTTGTAAAGTGCGATTAAATGCAAAAATTTTTCCTTAAAAGGCATTGATATTTCAGTTTTCAAATTCTTGTAATTCTGAAAGGTCTTTTCGCTGATATTGAACCATTCTGAAATTATTTTATCTGTTTTTTGTGCCAATTTTTTAAAGAATTTAAACTCTCTGCTTTCGATATTGACTGTATTTATGAAATAAACCATTTCTACATCAGAAACCGTTGATGGGGTTTCTTCAATCTGATATTTATATTCCTTATTACTCATAATTATTTCTTTCTCCAAAAATAAGTATTTTTACTTTGCCTTACAAGTGTTTTTACTTTTTTTTTAGAGTTTTAGTTTTTTTTGTTTTTTAATAAACCCGCTATCTCACCTTGAACCTTTGGGTTATTAGTTTCTGATTTATTTTAAATAAATCTTTTCAACTAGAATAAACTTTCATTACTCAATCTATTCCGATTCTTATCTGTAAACCCCTTATCAATTCTCTTTTTTCCTTATCTTAGCAATTCAATAAAAGATCAAATATCATGGCAATAAAAGATTACAATCACAAGGTAGCAGAGCGTTTGATGCGTTATGTTCAAATAGATACAACAGCAGACCCAAATTCAACTTCATTCCCATCTACAGAGATCCAAAAAGACCTTGGTAGACTCTTACTTCAAGAATTACTTGACTTAGGCGTTAAGGATGCTGAAATGGACGAGTGGGGTTATGTATTTGGAACGATCAAAGGAAATACTTCAAATGATGTTTCAACGGTTTGTTTTTGTGCACACATGGACACTGCTCCAGATGTGACGGGTAAAAACGTAAAGCCAATCTTACATAAGAATTACGACGGAAAACCAATTACTCTTCCAGATGATAACGCACAGATAATCACAGTAGAAAAGCATTCTTACTTAAAGGAAAAGATTGGTGACGATTTGATTACTGCAAGTGGTAAAACATTGCTTGGAGCTGATGATAAAGCAGGTGTTGCTTGTATTATGGATTTCGTGGAATACCTTATGGGGAATCCTGGAATTAAGCATGGAGATATTCGTATTCTATTCACACCAGACGAAGAAGTTGGGCGAGGAGTTGACCATTTAGATATGGAAAAACTAAACGCTGATTACGGTTATACTTTGGACGGTGGAGTTTTAGGTTCTATTGAAGATGAAAGCTTCTCAGCAGATGCCGTGAAAATTACAATTCATGGGGTAAGTGCTCATCCAGGTTATGCTAAAGGAAAAATCATCAACGCTTTGAAATTAGGTGGAGAAATTCTAGCTGCACTTCCAAGAGACAGTTGGTCACCAGAAACTACTGAAGGTAGAGAAGGTTTTGTTCATCCAACAGCATTTGACGGAATTCAAGAGAAAGCGACGATAGGATTTATCATTCGTGATCACGACACAAGCAAATTAGCTGAATACGAAACTAGACTTAAAGGAATAGCTGAGAAGGTAGTTGCTCAATACCCAGGTGCAAGCATGGAATTTGACATTACAGAGCAGTACAGAAATATGAAGGAAATCTTGAAAACAGTTCCTTTTGTTACTGATTACGCGATTGAAGCAATGAAAAAAGCAAACATCACACCGCGCCCAGTAATTATTCGTGGAGGAACAGATGGCTCACGTTTATCTTTCATGGGATTACCTTGTCCAAACTTGTTTACAGGTGAAATGGCAATACATTCTAAGCATGAATACGTAAGTGTTCAAGATATGCAGAAAGCTGTTCAGACGATGGGGGAGTTGGTTCAAATTTGGGAGCAACACGTTTAGTTTCTGTTTAGAAAGTCACTTTCGGCGTTGCATAAAATTTTGAAAACAACCATTGACAAGAGTCAACTTATTGTTTTCGAAATTTCCTGCGCCTTGCAAGAGAGCTTTCTAATTCAGAAATAAATGAAACTCTTTAATCGAACAGTGATTTTCCCAAATTTAAGGGAGAGATTAGAGGGAGAGAGTTGAGGAGATTTCGAATTAAATGATGTTAATAAAAAATCCAGACCATCCCGATTAAAATCGGGAGGGTAGCTGGATTTTTTTATTTCCATTAATATTTTCGTAAATTGTAACAAAAAGATGATGCCGAAACTATTATTTTACACGATCCTAATTTCTGGTTTTAGCGGTTCTTTGTATGCTCAAGGAGAGTATGATAAATGCTATTTCGGAACGGCTGGAATTGATTTTACAGGAGGAAATCCTTACGTTTTGACCAATAGTCAAATGATAGGAGTTGAGTCAGCCGCTTCAATGTGTTCTCAAAATGGAGATTTACTCTTTTATAGTAATGGAGGTGATAGTCCAACTGTACCTGCAAGTGTAGGCGCTGTTTGGAACGCTAATCATGTAATTATGGAGAATGGAATCTTAGGCAGTGAAAGCGGATGTATTAGTTCTTTTGATGGTGCGGTTGCTTTTCCTAAATCTCCAAGTAATTCAAATTTTGATGGTAGCGCAAGCCCAAGTAATTCAACTTATTATATTTTCATGCGTGATTGTGTTGAAAGTTCTGTCACAACTCCGAGTTATAATTCAGGATTAACATATTGTGAAATTGATATGGATGCTAATAATGGATTGGGTAAAGTTGTGAATAAGGGGAATCAAGTTGTTCCGTTTGATCCTGGTTTTGGATTAAGCACGAATCACGAACCTCTGGCGGCTATTTCAAATGCAAATGATGACGGATGGTTTGTATTCTCTTATACTCTAGATTCGTTATACAGCATAGAAGTGGATGATAATGGAATTGGAAATATAAAAGTTCATGTGGAAGGAGCGAAGAGAATTGTATTTTCACCTTCTAAAGAACACGTTATTGTTGGAGGAATACTATATAATTATAATAATTTATTGAATGAACTTTCAGTTATTAGATCATTTCCAGAATCATCTTTTGCATTTTCTCCCAATGGAAGATTCTTATACGCAATTGGAAGTGGTAATTTGAATCAATATGATTTAACTGCTACAAATATTTTTGGGAGCAAAGTGACTATAAGCTCTGGTGTTACAGCAAGTAGATTGTATTTAACTCCAGATGCTAGAGTCTACCTTTTTAATGTTAATGGAGGTTCGCTTCCTGGGGTTATTAATTGTCCAAATTCTTTAGGTACAAATTGCGATTTCTCCATGACATCTTTTAATCTTGGTGGCAAACAAGCAGGACATGTTTTTACAAATATTCCTGCCAACTATTTATTTTATAACGGAGCAGACTGCAATCTTTCAGTGAACGACTATAAAGCCGAATCTATTGACTTTGAAGTTTACCCAAACCCATCTAATGGAAATATTACAATTTCAATGGATAAATTTGAAAATCCAGTTCCATTTAATGTTGTTTCATTAGAAGGGAAGGTTGTTTTTGATGGAATGGTTCGAAGTCATGAAGAAATTGTTGATTTGAGTTCAGTTGAAAACGGGATTTACTTTTTGGAGGTGAATGGGAAGAAGAAGAGGTTGGTTTTGAGGTGAATTGAATTTTAGGCTTATTTTTTTAATAGTCTTTCTTTAGAAATAATATCAGGTTCTTTCTTTTCAATTTAAAAATCATTCCGGAGATTATTGCTGCGATTGAAAAACTTAGTGATAATTCTAACACTAATGGCTGTCCGAACACAATTAATTGTGTTAAAATCACTCCAAAAATTGTTGTTAAAATGAGTATAGTTTTTGCTCTTTTAGTATCAATCTCTGTCTTTCCGAAATATTCGAATACAAAAGCGATAATTGTGAATGTAGGAAAAGAGTAAATTAAACTAAACATCATTATTATTAAATACCAATCAATCGAAACATTAAAAATGTAACCTTTAGTTTCAACTAAGATCGTTAATACAGAACCCAAAAGTAATGTTGTAAACCAATGTTTGTAAAAATAGGACCATTTCATAATTTGTAAAACGCTTTTAGTACTCTAAAGTACAATATTCGTTTAGATTTAGGTTTTTTCATCACAAATACTGGGCTAACCAATAAAAGTGCTCATAAATGAAAACTTTATCCTTTAGTATATAACCAATCACGAAAAACAAAAGAATTAACAGAATTGAAATTAGATATTTTTTCATAAAAGTTAAAAATATTGCTGGAATAATTCCTCCTATCAAAAAACACAGGATATTTATTTTTGATCCATTCTGAAATATGGAAAAGTATTTAGGAATCAATGGCATAACAATTAGTTTCGCATCATACCAAACTTTATAAAACAAAATTAAAGTACTCAGCAATACTGTTAGAATGATTGCGATATTCAAAAGCTTCCATATTTTGATGTTTTTATTCATTTACCTATTCTAAATATCCATTTCTACCATTTCTGCTCTTGCTCCAAAACGAATTGGTAAAACACTCGTTCCTATACCTTTCGAAATATACATTTTTGGTTCAACATCTTTGTGCCATCCTTTCAAATACTTCCCACTTCCTTCAGGTTTAAATGGTGCATAACCGAATAAGGTAATTTGTCCACCATGTGTATGTCCAGAAAGAACTAAGTCAATATTCAAATCACCTTTTTGCTCCGTAATCGTATCTCTGTATATTGGACAATGAGATAAAACGATATTTGTGTCAGAAGGAGTGAGGTCTTCTATTGACTTTGTGAAATCAGCATTCCCACCAACTAAATCATCAACTCCAATAACTGAGACTTCTCTATTTCGAATTGAAACTGTTCGGTTTTCATTGATGAGTAATTGACAATTGTTAGCTTCATACACCTGTTTTAGCTCTGTTAAATCTACATTTCCCCAATATTCCCAATTTCCTGTAATGGCGTACTTTTGAATAGAGTTGTCTATCAATTCTAGAAATTGATTTAAGGCTTCCGTATTGTTAGGCTTGTCAAGAGAATCTCCTGTAATAAAGATTAGATCTGGCTTTTTTGAATTTATTTTCTTAGCGATTGATTTATGAAAATACCGGAGTTTGTCAAAATGTAAATCTGATATTTGAATGATTTTAACTTTGTTATTTTCCGATTTTGAAATATCAAAATAATTCCAGTCAATAACATATTTCTCAAACCATAATGAGTCCAAAAGAACTAATCCAACTGCGGTTAAAATACTTCCTTTTACAAACTTTCTTCTGGTTAATCTTTTCATTTTATACTTCTGAACTATTAATTATTTTCACTCTTTACTTAATCAGTTCAAGGTATATATTTTCAATTTTGACTTTTAAGCATCTACTTTATTCGTCCTCATTATGAAATTCTTGAACACATTTTCGGACATTTTGTATTTCAAGGTCATCCTTCATGCACTCAAACAGATCACTTGAATCTGGATTATCTTTCATGAATTTATTAAAAGGGTCTTCATTACTGCTGCTCAACAACTTTGGAATATTAATAATTTCAGAATTAATACTTTTTGAGACACTACATGAGCTTCCTTTGCTAAAAAAACCTTGATTTGTATTGTCTTTAAGCATTGTAAGATGCGCTGAACCATTTTCGTAATACATTATATCACCTACACTTATCAATCTAACTGGCTGACGTGCCTTTTTATCAATTCTGAAAAGAGCATCTTTATATATTAAACCCCAAAACTCTTTGGTGTTTATTTTGACCTTCTTTCTACCTTTCTTAAATACCATATTCACATTTCCCATGGAAGTGATAGTATGACGATAACTATCCAATTCTTCTCCATTCTCATTTTGAAAATCTTCAAAAGTTCGGAAAATTATGATTTGGGCTTGCGAATTCGCAATAAACGTAACTAAGAGCAACGAGAGAGTGAATAGTAGTTTTTTCATTTTCATAATAATAGAGTCTTTAATTAGTAATAAAAACAATTATTTGACACCTAATTTCATGAATAGAAATTAGATTTTAAGGTTCTATATGATTTTGTGTGGGTAGTTTTAAAATCTATGGTTTTAATTGAAGCTAAACGATAGTTAATTTGGTTCTACTTTTATTTAAATGGAAACTTTCTATTAAAAATCTAATTCACTTAATTT
>Ga0307486_1000158_pt1 | contig 72919 bp, 63 predicted proteins | sample CBIW02metaG_FD_203663 | JGI IMG/M metagenome (GOLD analysis project Ga0307486, IMG submission 203663) | Sea-ice brine microbial communities from Beaufort Sea near Barrow, Alaska, United States - CBIW 0.2 | ecosystem: Environmental > Aquatic > Marine > Coastal | place: USA: Alaska | collected... | reverse complement strand
ATGCCATTTGCAACTTCTATAGTTTTCAAAATTAATTGATTAATAAAAGACTTGTGGCTTATTGGTAGATAATCCACAATTACTGGAATCGCTTGGTAAATTAGTTAGAAGCTAAGATTGCCAACCCATTTGTAAGCACATACCGCAAACCCCACAGTCCAAAACCAGACCAAAGTTTGCGGTAAGAGCTTACAAAGCCAGCCCAAGTACTGCCTTAAGGGCGGTTTAGGGTTTGCCCATCCACAAAAAACAAAATAAATTCGTGCTCCGTAGCAAGGTCAGTTCGGATTGATTAAGATAAAATATTAGATTTGTAAAAACTTGTAACAGATTGACTTTGAGCAATAAACACCAGCATACAATCGAGTGGATGGCTCCGCCGTTAAATGACGGAGTGCACCCCTCACACCAAAGTACGTACTGGTCTCGTATACGGTTGTTTGATAATATCTAATAGTTCTTACAAACTAAAATCCCCCCAAACCGCAGGATGCTCACTGGCTGCATGAGCTTTACAATTTATACTGGGATATACCGACCACATGGGGCGCTTTTCTGGCCAGATGCCTTTCCGGTTTAATCCACTGCTTTTAGTTTTTTCAAAAAGTTCGGGGGATAATAGTAGGTAATCTTTCTGCTTGATATTTACACCCATTCGGTAAGCTCCAAGGCTGTAATATCCGGCATCTTTTCCCTTATCAAAATCTACATTAAAAGATGGATGTTTAGTAACGTCTTGTAAATTGGTCGAGTGCAGCAATGGAGCAAGCGAATTACAAAAGGATGGGGTATTAAGTGTACCGACCACTGCAATATACTTTTTACCTCCAGAATATAACCTATTATAGACTTCAGCAATTTTTTTGGTTTGTGCCTTTCTCCTATTATCCGAAAATTCTTTATCCTCTGTTTGCTCCTGTAAATGCGTTGCAAGGATCCAAATAGTATTTCCATTTGCAGTAAGTATTTCATATTCCACAAGATCTATATTGAAAACAGTTTCTCCCTGAGGATTTAAATCATAAATATGGCTTCGTACCGACTTAATCTCAATGCCATTGCGAATGAGAATTCCTATTTCCTGGCCTCGCTTATCATTTCCCTGCACCACAAAAGTTTTTTGAAACGCTTTGCAACCAAACCTGGGAAGAAAGTCCTCATTAAATTCTGCGAGGGAGGCACGGTCTTCAATCTCCTGAAGAATTAAAATATCTGGGTTCACGTCAGCTATTACCCTTGCTTTATTTTCCACTGCTATAGGATCTAATGGAAAATTCTGGAGAGCAATCCAGCCGTTCCAATCAGTAAGTTCACAAGCTTTTAATTCTTTTGAATAGTTTTTGCCCTTTAAAAAAAGAAAACCGGCTTTTTGCCTTAAAACAGCATAAGGTAGCTGATTGCTATTATCCATTCCCACTATAGATGATAATTCTCTTAAACGTTCATTATCTTCATTATTCCTTTGGAGCTTTTCCATTAACTGGTCTATCTCCATTTCCCATTCACTAGTACATTTACTAAAGGGCTTTTCCTTAAAACTTCTATCTCGATGGAATAAATTCTCAATATTGAACGTGGCTATTCTCATATTTCATAATGTTTTGTTTTTCAGAAAATTAAAATAAAATCATTTGAGTTCTACTACACTGCCTTATTTTGTGAATAAAATAAAATTTGCGCTTAATTGGTTTGTTTTGATCACAAATGAGATCAAAATTTATGAAACTAAAGAAGTAGCTAGTTAATAACTCTAAAGGCAGATTGGAACCTGAATGGGAAAAAAGTCAAGTTTGTAATTCCGCCGTTGTTAAATCGAATAAAACATGATAATAAACCCCCAAAACTATATTTTTGAGATTTCGACTATTTTCTTTTATCAACCGTTTTTTCATCAAATGAAATTAAATTAAATAGCTGGCGCATTCTACTTTTTACCCTAAGTCCATAGCGCTCTTCAAGATCATCAGTATCTAAATTTGTTGTAGCGTGAGTTCTTATTTTATGATTAAGAAACAATTCATAGCGGGAGAGAAGAATTTCTCCCATCACATTACAATCCTTTCCATAATACCTTCCTGCCGGTTCAACACCAATATCATCAAAGCATAAATAACTGCTATTCCCATAATCTTCAATTGTTTTATACCCCAAATGGTGAAAAGCATAAGCAATATTTCTGCAAGGAATCACCTGATATTCTTTTTGATGAGGCACCAGATAACGTAACAGCTTAAGAAAGCTCGTTTTTCCACAGCCCACAGGCCCGGTTAATAAAATACCTTTAGTAGGATCGAGATCGAATTTCTGGCATTTTTCCTTATCTGCAATTATATAATTGCAAAGTTTGAAAAGTAATTTTTCATCTCTTTTATATAAGCGAAACTCTTTTCCAAAGAGCATCTTTCCTTTTACCTGGAGATATTCAAGCATCAATGGAAAATCATAAAAAACTTCTTTTCCTCTAAATTTTCCAATCTTGTAGACTACCCCACCTTCTATTATTTCACAAGGGTTTTCCATAATTCTTTTCTTTTTTCAATTTCAAATAATCAGGGTTTTTCAATTTTAAATTTTGTTGAATTTCTTCAGCTTTTTTTATCCAACGTTGGGCTAAAGCCTGCCAGTTTACAACCTGGGTATTTCTATTAATTTTCCAACCTACAGCTTCATAGTGTAAATAGAATTTGGAGGCTTCATTATCTGGCCAGCCATTTTCTTTAAAAAATTTAAAAACTTCAAATTCACTTTTTGGCCAATAAGTTTTATCATGTTTAATATTGTTTATTTCATGTACTACAGGTCTTTCACTACTCTTTTCATACTTTTCTCCTACTTGTTTCCAACTTGTTTCAAAAACGAACAACTTAACCTGACTACCTCTATAAGGGTTGTGCGATGGCACATATAGAATGTAATTCCATTGACTAAGTTCTCGTATACATTTATGATAAGCTTTAAGCGAACCTATCTTTGAAGCTTGCATAATCTCTTCTCTTTGAACATAAAACTGATTGCAAAATCTAAATACATTCCAATACTGAAATAAGGCGTAGTACATACTTACATGAGAAGGATTTAGCCGTTGATCTTTATTGAACCGCTCAAAAACTGCTGTTAAATGTCTTATGTAATTCATAGTTAATAGCTGTTATCCACCCTATATTCCATCATAAATCGTTGTATCTCTTCCCAATCATAAAAAATAGTTCCTCCAATTTTAATGTAAGGAAGGCTTCCATTAATTCGAATATTCTGTAAAGTTCCCGAACTGATATTAAGTAGTTGTCTAACTTCAGCAGACTTCAAATACCTTTTGTGGTTTCCGGTTGAATGCTCTTTAAGGAGCTTTTTAAGCTCTTCGAATAACTCCAGCTTAAAATCCATTAGATCATCGGTAGTAATTATTTCTTTTGGCATTTTTAAAAGGTTTTAGTTTAAAATCCCACCGATGGTTATACTTTTTTACACGGTGGAATTTTGTTGATTTGACTTCTATGACAAATTTGAGCAGCTTCAGGAAAATAATTTCACTAGTTCCACCGGACTACGAGAAAATTTAACACCTTATCTAAATAGATGTAAACGAGGCTAAAATTGAGGAGTTTGGGCAATTTTGACGAGAAAATATTTTTAAAAAGAAATAGAAATGGCATTTTCGGAGTTACGTTCACCTACCGAAAATTATAGCTCATTTTCACGATTCAATTTTTGTTCGAAATTCCAGGTAATCTCATCCAGGAATTTCGTGATTCTTCCTTTCCTACCCTTGATTTCTGAAAGCTTCTTATAGCAATTACCGAGCTTCTCATTAAAGATTTTTTCAAAAAGGGAAACGATATCAATAATATTGGCAGACCCATTATTAATAGCTCCCGAGAAATGTAATGCATAGATAAGTTCAATAAGGTCTACTTTGGAAGCCGTCCAATGTAAATCGTGTTCAAAAGTAATTTCACTATGAGGATGATTACATTTATCCAATTCCTTTTGAAGAAAAGGAAGCAATCTTTGATATGCTTTTAAATGGGCTAATAAAATATCGTGGGAGGTATTGAATTCAGGATCCCAATATAGCGGAGTTTCATAGGATACCATTTCATTCTGATATTTTCGGGTAAAATAAAACTTATCCATAGTGGTATTTCCAAGATCCACATATATTTGAAATACCTTATGACGCTGAAAAAACTTAGTAATCTTTTTAATTTTCTTAGATAAAAATTTCCTTCTATATTTCATTGAGGAATTTGATTCCAATTCAATGGCACGAAGGTTTGTATAGTAGATAAGCTGATTAAGGGAAATTTGTTTTTCCACTTTAAAAAACTGAATTTCTTCGGAAACTGATTTAAACTTGAGGGTCCTAATGTTTTTTCGATAGGTTTCAAGAACTTCTCTGCAATATTTAATGATACTGTTGATTGCAATGAGTTTGGAGGGAGAAGATTCCTCTATTTTTGAAATTTCTTCCGAAAGTTGACTGGATGTAATTAAAAAGTTCACCTCTTATGCTATTATTCATTCTATAAATTTCAGCAAAAAGAGGTAGTGAGAAAAATGGAAAGAAAATCGGTTTATAAATCAAATGCCACATTTATAAACAAATTTAATTAAGGGGAGAGACCGGGTTTATTTCTGGATTTTATGCTGAAAAGCGGTAAGTAATTTTTAAAATTCCACCGGCAAAAATTGAGCTCATTTATAAATAGCGGAAAATTTGGATCTATATTAGAATAGCTAACTGATTCAGCGGTAAGTGACTTAAGTATAAATGGGAATTATTTCCCTAACATGTTGCTTCGGGCAAAAGTAAAAACCTTGCTATACAGTTTAACTGTATTTTCTATACCAAGATTTTCGTGAGAATTTTGATAATCTATATCTAATAAGATAGGGACTTTTCTATTAGAAATGCTTTGTAGTTTCGCTATATACTTCCCACTATCCCATAATGGAATACGATCATCCTGTGCGGCAGAAATAATTAATGTGGGTGGATATTCATTTATAGATTTTAAATTATAATACGGGTCCATTTTTGCCAAACCTTTAAATTCCAGACTGTCATTTACTGATCCATATTCCAAATAACTGGTACTGCTAACAGTTTCTGACGATTCTAAACCAAGCGGGTTTAATCTAGGAACTTCGGCAATAAAGGACGAAAATAGATCAGGCCTTTTATTAACTGCCATACCTGCAGTTATACCACCAGCACTAGAAGTGTATAATGAAATTAATCCTTTCTTGGTTACCCCCCTTTGGATTAAGGCTTCAGTACAAGCAATAAGATCTTTCCAGGAATTATATTTTAATGTCTTTTGACCTTGAAGATGCCAGCCTTTGCCTTTTTCACCACCACCTCTTACATGAGGAAACGCAAGGATTCCTCCCTGCGTTGTCCAATCTAAAAACATGGGATAGAAAAACGGACTTAAACTTTCTCCATAAGCACCATATACATAAATAAACACCTCATTTTCCGAACCTCGTATAGTTTGAGGATCGTAAACTAAGGACAAAGGAACTTCTATACCATCATGACTTTTCACCATAATCTGTGTAGAAATAAGATTTTCAAATTCAGGATAGAAGGTTTCTGTTTGTAGGCCTTCTTTTTGTAATACATCCTCTTCATTTATAAGGAATCTGGTGTAGTTCGAGGTCCATCCATCTAACTCTACTCCTATCAGGTTAGTTTTTACTGATCCGCCAAAGAAAGTAACGTATCCAGGTACAAAAGGAGTTTGCAGTTGAGTTATATTTTTTTCTTTATCTATTTTCCATAGACTTGCTTCAACCCCAAAACGCGACCTTGAATAATATACTTGATCCTTAGTTACTTCAAAATGAGTAATTGGATTTTCTTCAGTTCCCTCTACCAGTAATTCTGAATTATTAAAATTCAAAGAATGAATATTTATCCGGCGAATTTGATTTCCTGTTTCATTCCCTTGACGGAAAATAAATTCGTTATCTCTTATTTCCCCTTCTACGGTAAATACCTTATTTGCTATTTTAAAAAAAGGGATCCAATCTTTTTTACCTGATATTATATCCGAAACTTTAGCAACGTAGGCATCATAAAAATCATTGGAACTAGCAGAATAGCCAATTATATATTCATCCTCACTGGATCCAATTTTTACTTTCGGGTAAAAATCTACAGGGATATTTATATTATTGTTATTGCCAAAAATTTTTAAACGTAAATCTGGATCACTCCCCAATATATGAAGTACGGAAAAAGAGTTTTTTTTATAATTTGATTTTTGTTGATCTACCACGGGAAAATAGAGATAAATAAAACCGGAACTATCAGGCAACCATTCAATTCCCCCAAAGGAAGGGTTTATATGGGTGATTTCTTCTTTATAAAATTCCTTGGAATTAATATTTAGAATTCTAACAGTAGATGAAAAATTTTCATTTGGCTGAAATCCAATGGCAATTTTTTTCCCATCGAAAGAGGGCTTTAAGTAAGTGATTTCTGAAATTTCACTATGTTGTGAAGGATCGAAAATTTCTTCCTCCTCTGCCACTAAATTTTCTTTGAAATATAATTTCTGATTACCTGTACTCTCATCGTACTTAAGGTAGAAGTAATTTCCCTTTTCATTTATTTCTATCATACTGATTGTTCCGCTCTCCCTATTCTCGTATTCTTGAAATTTCAATAAATAATTTTGAAACAGCTCATTTTTGGAAAAATAAGTTTCAGTAATTGAATCCTGGGCTTTAAACCAGTTGATAATTATTGGATCTTCTAAATTATTTAGGTTAGCATATTCATCATTTAGAGTGATTCCAAACTTATGTAGATTAGTGATTTGTTTTTTTAAAGCGGGATATGGCAATTGATTAGAGTTGGTTCCTTGACCAAATGAAAGTCCATTCCCAAGCACCAAAAATAATAGTAGGAGATAATTTATGTATTTCATTATTCTAAATTTTTAAAAGCCCGGAATAGTCCGGGCTTTTTTGGTTCAATACCTCATTCCTACTTCCCGGGTCTTGGTCGTCGTACTTTGTCACGATCAATAACAGGATTCCCGCCTCCTTTAACTTTCTCCAAATTTTTTAAGGCTCTTCCCTGATAATCTTTCAATGTTTTTTTCATGTTTGAAAATTTTAAATGTTAATAATATTTGTTGACTACTAAATAACTACAACGGGCATCAAATTGCAATACACTCAGGGCCGCCATTTATAAATGACCATCTACTTTCCTTGAATTCAGTTCCTTTATAAATTTTGAAGGGTATACACCTGTATTTTTATAAAAGGCTTTGGAAAAAGATTCACTCGTTTTAAATCCAAACTCTTCAGCCAGTCCCTGATTACTAAACTTTAAAAGTCCAGGATCAGCATTTAACATTCTTATGGCCTTGGCTACGCGAAGATCTTTCAGGTAATTAGGGAAAGTTTTTCCTTTGTATGTATTGATAACTACTGAGAGGTATGAAGTATTTGTTTCCAGTTCTTGAGCAAGAGTAGACATATCTAAATCTTTATCTAGAAATCTTTCAGAGTTTTCGAATTTTTCCAGTCTATTTATGATATCCTTTCTAATATCTTCGGGTACAGAACTAGGATGGTTATTGACCGGCTTTTCATTGACTATTATTTTACCTCTTGACCCTTCTTCTAATAAGATTTTTAATTTCCTTTGCATACGAAAAGACCTCATAAAGAAAAATATTCCGGTAAAGCTTCCTAACCCGGCCAATACTCCCACCCCTTTAATTATTGATTTTTTATTTTCAAGTTGCGCCTCGACCTCTCTTTTTTGATGCTTTAAATAAGGAATATCATAGGAAGCCATAGCTGCATTTATGACATTTTCCTGCTTTATTGAATGTAAACTATCGTAAGTAATTAGCTTCCCGATGTATTCTATCTGACTCTCCTTATCATTCTGGCTCATAGAATGGAGAATTAGTTGATGATAAACATCTTTTACCTCCAAAAATGGATCTTCCGTTGCAGTAACTATAGAATCAATTTCTTTGAAATATTTAATTGAAAGATCTTTATTATCAAACCTGTTCTCTATTTTACCCAGATAATATAATTTGATAGCTTTACTGGTCCCATCTAGAGAGCCACTATATTTAAGTAATGAATCTCTGGCTTTACCATAAGCCCCCTCGTAGAAATTGATTTGTGCATCTAGTAGAATGAAATCCTGAAAATTGACATTATCCTTCAATTCTAAGGTTAAATCAATGCCCTTATTGGCGTAGTACCGCGCCGAATCTAATGATTGTAATCTTAAATGTGTAAGAGATAGATTAAATAGCAATAGTGTGTAATCCTCAAAATAACGTGTCCCAAAATTATTTTCGCTTTTCAGTAATTTTAAGTATTTATTGTAGAGTTCAACTGCGGCATAATGTTGCCCATATAGATTTCTAATAGCAGCTATAGCAAGAGCAAATTCTTTTTGCTGTTCTACATTATTTTTTTCCAATGCAAGATTATATGCTGTAAGGTAATTAGTAAGAGCTACCTGGAAATTTCCGGTTTCATAATACAAATGGCCCTTCAAGGCGTATCCCATAGCAGGATAATTTTGATGAGTGCTCTCTTTTGTTATCGAAATGATTGAATCTGCGTATGATAATGCTGGGAGAGTTTCTTCTAAAGTGGTTTTATAATAATAAGCTCTGGCTTTTTCAATATTATTCTTCTCTACAGTAGCTTTTCTCAAGTGTATTTTGATCAGCAATTCTAAAGCTTCGCTATCTTCATTTTCTAATGCTTCGTATTCCAGATCTTGAATTTCTTCATAGGATAGTTTGGTCGTCACGTTTTCAAATGTCTTTTGAGAGATATCCTGTGAATAACCACCAAACGAAAGCATCCCAATTGATGCAAACATTAAGCTGAAAAATACTGATTTATGTGTGATTCGGATTATTGACATACTAAGATTATTTAGGTAGCCCAAAGCTGCCGGAATTGATAAAAAACACGTTCAAGTAATGTGACTTCTTCAAGCACAATTTCTGCTGTTCCTATTAATTCTTGATGGAGACTTAGTTTTTTTCCATAGGAAGTCACTAAACTATCCACATCCAAATAAACAATATACCCTGGCACTGTTTCTCTATTGGGAACCTCTGAGATTGAATTAACGCTGGCTTTTATCATTCCCCATTCCCTGTAAGGATAATTGTCTAGTTTTAAATAAACCTTTTGGCCACTAATGATCTGTCCAGAATTTTGAACAGGGACTATACATTTGCCCAAAACATCATTCCTTATAAATGGAACAATAGTAAACGCCACCTCCCCTTCTTCAACATTCTGATGTTCTCCCCAAACCTGGTTATAAGACAGCTTGCCCGCAACAGGACTTTTTATAAGGTTTTCATCTTCCCATTCCGAAATGCTATTGAGAAGGTTTTGCCGGGCTAAAACCATTTCTGCTTCCTGCAGGCTTAGTTTTCTTTCTTCCGAAGTTCGTAAAATTTCAAGCTCACTCCTGATGTTGCTCCTGTCAGCCTTTACCTGGATCATTTGTTGTCTCAGTATAGAATATTGCCGGTTCTTCTCTGTATGTTCCAACTCGATCTTTTCTAAATCAAATTTTGAGATCACTCCTTTATCATACAATTGACGATGACGATTTATGTTGTCTGTTGAAATAGAAAGACTGTTTTCCATTAGCTCAAACTCCTCCTCTTTAGAATTTAGAATTAATCCCTGATTCAGAATATTTTCGTGTAATTGTTGCTCCATTGCTTGATCCTGACCAAGTGTATTTTCTAAGATAAAAGTGTGATACTCTTCCCAAAACCTGTTATAAGCCTCCCGCAAAGAAGTTCCTAAATTTAAGTTTGTCGGAAATTCTGTTATTAATTCTTCCAGAGATAATATCCCTGGTGAACCATTAATTAACCTTTCTTTTAAGAAAGTAACATCTTTATATTTTGCCGGATTCTCAAGGACTGCTACTATATATCCTACTGCAATGGAATCTCCCGGTTTGTAAAAAATTGCAGAAAGCTTTCCGCTTCTTTTCACTTTAATTTCAACAGGAGGGTTCTTTGAAGTAACAGTTACAGCTCCTTTTACTACCTGATTAAAAGAAACAAAACCAGACAGAAGAAGTACAAAAAAGAAAAAAATAAACATATAGGTTGTGCCCCGACGAAGTAAATAACTCGGTTCAATATTCAAGAGATCATTCCCTTTATTAAAATATTCTATATTCTTCGTCATCTCAAATCTTTAGTTGGTTTTTTATCAGGTTATGGTAAGCTCCTTTATTTTGAATTAAATCCCCGTGGTTGCCCCTTTCAACAATCTCACCCTTGTTCATAACCAATATCTGATCAGCATTCATTACTGTGGATAGCCTATGAGCTATTATTACTACCGTCCTATTTTTATAAAAGGAATTTAGATTGTCAGTAATGAATTTTTCGTTTTCCGAATCTAAGGAGCTGGTGGCCTCGTCAAGAAATAAATAATCGGGATTTTTATAGATTGCCCTTGCAAGTAAAACCCTCTGTCTCTCTCCGCCACTAAGAAGCTGTCCATTTTCACCAATCTTTGTCTGGTACCCAAGCGGAAGCTTTTCAATAAATTCATTTAGATTAACCATTTCCACAGCCTTGCGCAAGGAGAATCGATCCACTGGAATATCTGGTTGGGATTCAGTAATATTCCTCTCGATTGTATCATTAAAAAGACAGCCATCCTGCAATACAACTCCACACCTACTTCTCCAAAAGGATGTATTAATATCTCTAAGATCATCATCCCCAACTTTCAAATAACCTTTCCAGGGTTGGTAAAATTTCAGAAGCAATTTTAATAAAGTTGTCTTTCCAGAACCGCTTGAACCAACAATTGCAGTTATCTTTCCCTTAGGGATAGTAATATTTAAATCATTTAATAAAGGAGATAAGGAAGGGTTTCCATATCCAAAACTTAGATTCCTTAGCTGAAGATCACCTTCGGGTTTGATATTGTCATATCCTCGTTTAGTATCTTCAGGTGTTTGATTATGGACTTCAGACAATCTATTAAAAGAGAGTCTTGCGCTCTGGTAATCCGTAAGAAAATTAATGATATTTGAAATAGGTAAGGTTAGAGAACCAATAATGAATTGGATAGCCAGCATTGCCCCTAATGTAATTTGCCCTGTGATTACGGCCTTTGCAGACCAGAAAATTATCAAAATATTGGTTAACTCATTTAGGAATAAACCGCCTTTAATTTGAGCCTGCCCTACACCTAAAATCTTTGACTTGATCCTGAAAAGACCATTTTGGTTAATTTCCCATTCCCCCTTTCTCCGGTTCTCTGAATTGTTTAATTTAATTTCAGAAACAGCCAGAATGATCTGCAGAAATAAGGATTGATCTTTCCTGTTAAGATCGAAAAGCTGGTTATCCAGAATTTCCTTTTTCTTCATAAATAATAGTGACCACCCGAAAAATAGAGAAGTTCCGGCAAAGAAGATAAGTGCAATATGAGGATGGAAGTAAGACAGAACTATTCCGAATACTACAATAGAAAAGATATCAAAAGGGATATTTAATCCACGTCCGGTTAAAAACTCATCTATCCTTTGATGATCATAGATTCTTTGCATAAAATCGCCGGTGTTTTTTGATTCAAAATATTCTAAGGGAAGGCTTAGTAGTTTTCCCAAAAAATCTGAAAGCATTTGAATATTTACTCGTGTACTTATATACAACAGGATCCAGTCTCTAATTACTTCTGATGCGGAACGCGTTAGGAATAGAAAGAACTGTGATAATAATATAAGGTTGATGAAACCAAAATCCTCATAATTTATTCCATAGTCAACCAGGCTCTGTGTAAGGAAGGGAAGCATTAGCTGAATAGTGGCCGCAATTATTAAACCCAGGAATAACTGGTTTATATATCTTTTATAAGGTTTAAGATAATCAAGAAGAAAACCTAGACTATTTCTCTGCCCTACTTCCGGAGGTTCCTCATCTAAGAAATTATCAGTGGGTTCTACAAGAAGAAGAATACCTTGTTTATTCTCTTTCTCAGCCCATTTACTGATGAATTCACTATGGCGGTATTTCAACTTGCCATAGGCCGGGTCTGATACATAAATAAACTTGTTGCTAACCTTATAAATAATTATAAAATGATTCCCCTCCCAATGTGCAATAGCAGGAAGGGGTATTTCTGAAATTAATTCCTGAAAATCTACTTTGATCCCGACAGATTCTATTCCCAGTTTGCTTAATGCTTCTGAAAGTCCTCCTAAAGAAGCCCCATCCCTTTGCAAAAAAGAGATTTGTCTTAAATACTCCAGATCATATTTTTTTCCGAAGAATTCTGTGAGCATCTTAATACAAGATGGTCCACAATCCATCTGATCCAGTTGACGATAAACGGGAAAATCGACAGTCCTAAACATAACAAATGAAACTAATTACAATTAAATTTAATTTGTAATTGAATAGGTTTCATCTCAAACAACAGCTGATTTATAAATCACGTTCTTTTGGAATAGAAATTAGGGGGAGATTCTTTCCTTTCAGGTTGCCAACTGTAAGTTTTATTTAACCGAGATATTTGTTTTATCCTTCCAATTAATTGGGCAGCAGAAAATTAAGAAATAAAATAATATGTTGTAGATAAATTTTATAATGAAAAGAGAAATTTTAAAAGTTTAATATTTTTGAATATATAAGAATATGCCTACCCCTAACTCAACAAGATAAATTTGGTTTAGGAAAAATCTATGTATCCTTTTTCTGGCTCAAAATCTCTCGAAGAGTATTATGTCTTGGTTAATCCCTATGATTAAAAGCAATTAGCCTACTGAATTGAATTCTCCATTAATTAGTTTCTCTTGGAATTTTAGACGCTAATCGTTCCCTAAGGATTGCCATATCATCACTGATTTTTCTGTCTAAAATCTTTGCGTAATGCTGCGTAGTCTGAAGATTTTTATGACCTAGCATTTTACTGACACTTTCAATAGGCACTCCGTTCGAAAGGGTTACGGTAGTAGCAAAGGTATGCCTGGCCAAATGGAACGTCAGGTTCTTATTTATTTCACAGAGATCTCCAATCTCCTTGATATATGCATTCATTTTTTGATTGCTTAAAACCGGAAGTAATCTCTTCTCACTGACCTCAGGATGTGATGAATATTTTTCTAATATAGCTTCCGCTGTTGGAAGGATAGGAATACTACTTCGGGTTTTAGTTTTTGTTCTATGTGTTTTTATCCATCGTTTTCCGTCAAATCCCTCAACCACTTCTTTTGCTGAGAGTTTCTTTACATCTGCATAGGCAAGTCCTGTGAAGCAACAGAATAGAAAAATATCTTTTACTAGACTTAATCTCTCGTTTCTTATTTCTTTGGCCATCATAGCTTGAAGTTCACCTTCTGTAAGAAATTCCCGATCCACAATTTTTAATTTACCTTTCCAATTTAAAAATGGATCTCTGCTTATCCATTCATTTGCAAAGGCAATTCTTATAATCTTTTTAAGATTTGTAATGTATTTAATAGCTGAATTATGCGCACACTTTCTTTCGGTTTTTAAGTAATATTCCAGTCCTGAAATAAATTTGTGATCTACATCTTTCACGGGAATATCAGAAGCTTTATATTCTTTTTTTAAATAATCCTCCACATGTTTTTTGGCAGTTCTATATCTTTCGGCGGTACCGGCTGCGAAATCTTTTCCTATAAGTTTGTTAACACGGTCATTATGTTCTTGAAAAATATCTAAGAGCATTCTCCCTTCACCTTCCCTTTTTCTGTTCTTTCCTAAATATATGTCAACAATATCCTTCGAATTAAAAGATTCCCCCCGGTCTAATAACTTTTGATGGGCATCGTAAAGTTTATTCTCAATGCTACTAAGAAATCTATTAATGGATTTAGCTTGACCACTATTACCTATAGCTTTGCCTGCATTTAAATTCCATAATGAAAGTGATATTTCCCGACCTGTTGTTGTAACTGAGCGTTTACCATTAACCGTAACCCTCACGTAAATCATTCCTGTGTCAATTTTAATTTTGCTTTTCCTCAAATAAAAGAGGTGTGAGAAAGAAGTATTCATACCTAAAAATTTTAATTCAACAGTTCCAATTTACAACATAAATTATTTAAAATTAGATCGTTAAGTTTTATTTTGAAGGAATTACCTTACTTTGGTTACACCTAAATGAGGGCCTAAAGGTGTAACCGAAAGTGTAACCGAATAGAATGTTTTTAAATGATTTAATTTGATATTATAAAAATTGAAAAAGCCCCAAAACAGTGAGTTTTGGGGCTTTTTACTTCAATTTGTGGTGTAATTGGCGGAGGAAGAGGGATTCGAACCTTTAGTACTAAATTGTGATAAAATCCCTTTAAATTCGCTTGTTAAGGGTTTGTTTCACTGGTTTTATTATATTTGTCTTATATGCTAAAAAAGTAGGCTTTGATGAACTTTTATGCCCCTTTTTATGCCCCTATAAAAATTATAAAACTATGAGTTATCCATACACCTTCAATCTCAAAGATCGGAAAAGTAAAAAACCAACTCTCATATATTTAAGAGCAAGAATAAAATCAGAGGGAAAATATATAAAGTATTCTACCGGTGAAAAGATACATCCTAAAAACTGGGATAGCGATAATCAATGGCCAATTAAAATCAAAGGAAAAACCAAGGAGGCTGTTCAAGTTAATTCTGTAATTAATCAAATTAGTCGTTACGGAGATGTCTTTGAAAGAATTTGCACAAAACTTGAGGCGCAAAATATTACTTTAACGGTAAACCTTATAAAATCAGAAATGGACTTTGAGTTCAAAAAAAGTGCTTCCGGAGGCACTTCGTTTTTAGTTGTATTTGACTCCTTTATTCAGGAGAAAAAAGATTTAGGGATGATAACTTCAGGAACAATTGCCAGATACGAGAACATTAAAACATTGCTTGAGCAATTCTCTAAAGAAAAAGGTTATCAATTAAATTTCCATAATATCAATGAAAACTTTTATGTTAAATGGATAAATTATAGTAGGCAGGTTTTAAAACATAAAAATAATACATTAGGTAGAAACATTGGATTTATTAAAACTTTTATGAATTGGGCTCTTAAAAAGAAATACCATACTAACTATGATTTTAAAGATTTCAAAAAAACATCAAGCGAAACGGATGAAATTGCTTTGTCTGTAGAAGAGTTAGAAAATCTTTTCCAGCATGACTTTTCAAAAATGCCTAGGTTAGAAAGAGTGAGGGATGTGTTTGTTTTTGGGTGCGCTACAGGATTAAGATATTCAGATTATTCCCGGATAAGCAGAGAAAACATAAGAAATGGACATGTTTTTATAAATACCCAAAAATTAAAAAGTAATTTAGGTATTCCATTAAATAAATATTCAAAATCAATACTTGAAAAGTATGAATACAATTTGCCGGTAATAAGCTCTCAAAAATTTCGTGAGTATATAAAAGAGGCTTGTGAAAAAGTTGGTATGGACGAAATGGTCGTGAAAACTTCATTTATAGGGAGCAAAAGAATAGAAGAACGCTTTAAAAAACACGATATGATTAGTACACATACTGCTAGAAGAACCTTTATAACCATTTCATTAGAAAAAGGAATGAGACCTGATATTGTTATGAGCATAACAGGGCACAAAAGCTATAGTAGCTTTAAAAAATACATTAAACTTTCTAATAAAATTAGAGAACAAGAAATGTTAAACGCTTGGAATTAATATATGCACTTAAATAATTGCTACGATTTATATAAAGAAAAATTTGGGGAATCAATTCAGGAAAAATTAGAAGAGACTATTAGGATTAGTCAAAAAGAAAGCGAAGAAAAAGCCCTCAAGTTCTTAGAAAAATATATTATTGAACCTAGTAAACTAAGCAGAGCTGAAAGAGATTCTGAAAACCTTGAAAAAGAGATTCTAAATAAAATTATAAAAAGTAAAAATTGGTTGATAAAATCTCTAAACTCGCCGTATATTTTTTTATATGTAAAATATTCAGATAACATTGCTAAAATGTCCCGCCAAATCACCTGGCATTGGCTATCACAAACACAAGAATCTTTTCAAAAAAACAATCATTTTGAAATTCTAAAAAAAGAATTATTCAATATTGGATATAATTCAATGATTTATAACCTAAATAATAAATTAAGGGAAACTATTGAAGAAACTGGTGAAACAGTAGCCTGGCCAAAAAGTCAAAATCTTGAAATTTATCTTATAAAACAACTTGAAGAGCAACTCGACAATCAGAAAAAGCTTAATGAAGCTCTAAAATTACATGAAGACAAATATTATAAAAAACAGATAGAAATTAATAGACTGCTCGAACAGGAGCTGGATGAAAAAAAAGAACAACTATCCCTATATCGAACAGAATTAAAACTTTTAAAAGGTCCATATTTTTTCCACGAAGATACCCTATATAAAAATTACGTATTTGGAGACATTTTACCTGAACTGAAATCGGTATACAATTTTTTCAAGGAATATAATCTCTACGAATCGAATTGGGGATATTTTTGTTATTGCCTAACCTGGAGTAATTCATTAGAAAGCATTTCAAAAAACCAGAAGCTTGAATTAAATATTAAAAAAAGTGATCTTACCGCAGATGATCTGGGTTATATTCTCCAACTTCTAAAAAATCATTATTTATATGAATCTCAGCTTCCTTTCATAAAATGGGTAATGACAAACATTGAAATTATCTCTGGTCACGATAAAAAATTTAATTGTGAAGATGATTATATCAAATTCAATGAAAAAAGCATAAGATATTATAAAAGCGGTAAATCAAGACCGAATTTCTACAATGAAATAAATCAAAAATTGCAGTCTTTATTATAATTCTTGAGCAAATACGTTTGCTCAAATATTACTCTCTCTTTTCAAACTCTTTTTCTAAAGAAACTTAGAAGCCTTAAACATCTATTTATTAGATATTTAAGGCTTTTTCAATTTTAACATTCTCTCCTTTTTACTCTTTTTTCTCTTCCGGCAATCTTAGCATAAGCTAATTTAAAATATAGTAAAATGAATTTAATTATCACAAAACAAGAGGAGTTGGAAGACTTAGTACAAGCCTCTGTGGCGAAATCTCTAAACAAGTTTTTTAAGGAAAAAACGGAGAAAGAAGCTGAACAAAAAACCTTCTCTGTAAAAGAGACAGCTAACTTTCTTAATGTATCAGAACTGACTGTTCGAAATTACATTAAGCGAGGTTTTATTCAAGCTGAACAAATTGGACACCGGATTTTTATCAATCGCGAAAAATTGATGGAATCTCTAAAGGAAGTTAAATCATTTAAATACAAAAGATAGATGATGGAAAATCCACTAAGGAAAGATATGGCCAGGCTATTTAAAAGCGATCCTGAAATTGAAGTTATTCAAGTGAATTTCGTAGTTCGAAAACTACACGAAAAGCCTCAAAACATTTCAATAATAACTTATAACTACACTATCTAATGAAAGAATATTTAAGAATTGGAACCAATTACTATAAAAAAGTATATCAGCCTCAAATAAATGGAGAAATTCTTCCTGTTATCGTGCCCTGGAAACGACAAACAATTATCGACGATCACAAAAAAGAAGGATTGGAGTCTATAGATAAATATGAGGGTTTCACAGTAATACCATCACATTCTAATTACCAGTATTCTGTAAAAAACTTTTACAATTTATATGCACCTCTTACACATAACTTAGATATAGAATTCTTAACAGGTAGCATACCTACAACTATTTCCTTTTTAAGACATATTTTCGGAAAACAATTAGAGTTTGGTCTAGATTATATATCTCTATTATGGCAAAATCCAACACAAATATTGCCTATTCTCTGTCTAATCAGCTCTGAACGCAATACAGGAAAAACGACTTTCCTGAATTGGATGAAGTCAATTTTTCAGGACAATATGACTACCAATACTAATGATGATTTTAGAAGTAGATTTAATAGTGACTGGGCTCACGGAAAACTTATAATAGCTATAGATGAGGTCTTACTTGAGAGACGAGAAGATAGTGAACGTTTAAAAAATTTATCTACTGCCAAGAACTTTAAACCGGAGGCTAAGGGAAAAGATAAAGTTGAAGTGCGATTTTTTGGACATTTCATTTTATGCTCAAATAATGAGGACAATTTCATTATGATAGATGATAAGGAAATAAGGTTCTGGGTTCTAAAAATTTCACCTCTTGAAAATGTTGACTCTGATTTTGAAGATAAGCTCCTAGAGGAATTACCTCAGTTTATTGCTTTTATTAATAAGAGAAAAATATCATGTCCAAAGAAAACTAGAATGTGGTTTACTCCGGAGCAAATCCATACAACAGCTTTAGATAATCTGAAAAAAGGAACTAAGGCCAATTTAGAAAAGGAATTGATAGTTACTATTGATGAATTGCTAAAAGAGTACGATCTGCAAGAGATAAAATTTACGACAGAAGACCTGCAAGACCTGCTAAAGGATTCATTGTATAAGACTCCTCGAAACAAGATTATAGAAATTGTAAAGGTTAAGTGGGGGTTAAAAAATCCAAATTCAAGTTATTATAAGTATCATCATTCTATTAATCCAGGAACAAATGAATGGCAGGTTTCTCATCAAGGAAAAAAAGGTAGATGTTACACTTTTACAAAGGAATTTATCGATTCTTTGTTGAAATGTTGAAATGTTGAAAACCAGTCTAATTAACTGATTTAGAACACAAAACATTCTTAGCAGGATCAACGGCGGTTCAACATTTGGCATTTTCCCAATCGTTGAACCGCTTTAAATTTTTAATTTCATGATAAGATGAAACTCTACTATTCATAATGTTGAACTGCTGTTGATTTGTAAACCATACACAATGAAGTGTTTAACCTAAACTTCAACATTTCAACATATATAAAACTATTAAATCCTTGTAATTATTCAAAGAGCAGTGTTGCAGTTATCGAAATAACACCACAAAATTACCGTTGCAATTTGCATAATGGCACCTCTCAATCACCGTTGCATTACCGTTGCAGTTTTCGCAACGGTAACTTTGCATCACCGTTGCAACGGCGCCGTTGATTTACCGTTGCGAGCCGTTGCAAAGCCGTTGCAAGCCGTTGCGGTACCGTTGCAGTGCTGTTTTTGTCTTAACAATACTCAATGAATTATTATAAAGAGCCGTTGCAACGGCGCCTTTGATTTACCGTTGCAAAAAAATCAAAGATTAATTTCTTTATGATCTGCAAGCTTTACAATTTGTCGATTTTAAGAGATCCTTACCTTCGAGCTCTAATCAGAAATAAAAATGAATATGGAAAATCCGTTTGAACTTATTCTTGAAAAATTAGAAACAATAGAACTTCAACTGCATCAATTGCAAGAAGAAAAAGGGTTGTTAAATCTGACTCTATTTAGAGTCTACCAACACAAATATTTTTATCTATGTGACCAAAATAGAAACTAACTGTCGAGATAAATAAGTTCTTCTGGTCCATTTTACAAACCCTAATTAGTCAATGAATGTGGATCATCATTTAATGCGTTTTTTAACTTTGTACCAATTAGAGTCTCTCCTCGAGATTTATTACCTTTTTGGTTGATTTTTTATTTCTTCAACATTATAAATACCACTCCAATATTTCCCTCCCAATGTTAGGTTTCAATTTGCCATTCTCAATTATATTTAATCGTCCCACGGCACATTGATGCTCCCTTGCTTTAAAATTTCTAAAATCCGGGACAATAGTTTTAGTTGCAGGATAGAGTAACATTGACTGTACGGACTTCCAATAATCATTGTAAACATACATCTGACGAAGATCCTGAGTAGAGGGTTTGAAATTCTGAATATTTTTCCATTTTGTATCGATCACATAAACCTGCCCCGTCTTTTTAACTACGATATCCGGTCGGATAGTTATTCCCTGCCAGAACTCTTTAGAGCTTTGTCCATGCACTTCTGTATCTTCCATTCTCAAAGCTTCTCTCTTCATTTTAACCAATACATATTCTTCCCATAAACTGTTCATATCAAAAAGCAATGCAAGCATTTTTTCATCCCCGGAAGATATGTTTGGTGCATAATTCAGAATAATAAACCTGGCAATTTCCAGCGCAGTTTCATAAGGGGCGGATTTTCTGGACTTTTTAATCCTGTCGAAAGTAGTATGATTTATTTTTATTGATTTTACCTCTGGAAAATCCAGTTCTACCGATTTACACCTGGAGTAGAGATAGGTGCCTTTAGAGAAACCTTCAATAATTGAAAGGGCCAACGCAAGGATTTGATGAATCAAGTGATCCTTCTCATAAACCTGGTGAGTAGTATAAAATTTTTCCTTATGAATGAGGTTTTTACGGATATGCCCCGCGAATTCCAGTTTTCCTTTCAGGGCATTAACATTTTTTGTCTCGGTATAATACTGCTTGATTAATCCCTGTCTTATCAGTAATTCTACTTCCGTCAAAAACCATTCAAAATAGATATCCAAAAGATGGATGTTCTGCCTGTTAACATTAGCCTGTCCTATTTTCTGAACCTTCAGCTTCTTAGTGGTTTTGAGCATTTCAATTAGTACGCCCTGCCAAAGATCCTTGTCGGTTTCCCGGGAATCTATTTTCGGAAGGATTTCCACCGTTAATCCATCCACCTGCACAACGCCTACAAAGTTTTTAAATCTGATCCCATTGTACCGGATATCGAAATAACGATCTTCATGCAAGGCATTGAAATTAGAAAAAGCTTTTAAGTGACTCTTTTGGAACTTATCTCCAAGCTTTAAAACCTCATACTCAAACACCTTAATAACCTCACGCTGTTTCTTCATCACCGTGGTTTAGAAGTTTTCTTACAGCCGTTTCGATATCACCAATATTCCTCCGCAGTTCAAATGAATGAAGTAACTCGGGTTTATCGAGATTATCGAATTTAGCAAAGCTCACATTGGCTTTCTTCCGTTCTACAAAACCTTCGCCCAGGACGAGGGCTATCTTTTCATAATCGTGATAAAAATACTCCTGGAGTAATGGAATGATCTTATTTTCAAAAGCTTCTCTCAAAGCAACAACATTTCTGCTTTCTATTTTGATAAAGTAAGAATGACCTATTGTATGATCCCTGTCAACCAGAGCTTCAATTCTTTGGTTGATGGTCTCAAGGACTTTTCCAAGATTAAAGTTATCAAATTCAATTTCATTTAATAACTCCGGTGTAGGCATCACCTCTTTAAAAGAAAATCTTCGCCTTAAGGCAGTATCCAAAGCTTCCACGCTACGGTCTGCGGTGTTCATTGTACCTATAATATATAAATTCGTTGGAATACCGAAATTCGATTTAGAATAGGCTAATTCCACGGTTAATGATTCTTCAGCGCCTAATCTTTTATCAGTCTCTAAAAGTGTAATCAATTCACCAAATATGGAAGAAACATTTCCTCTATTAATTTCGTCAATAATTAAAACAACGGGACTAGCTTTATGTGAATACTGAATAACGGCGTTTTCATATACTCCAGCCTCAAACTTTTTAATAATATCAGCATCATCGACTGTATTTACCTCTGAATCGGCAATTTCTTTTTCCACTGGTTTAAACTTTTGATATTCGAATTCCTTTAATCCTTTAAAAACTGCATAAAACTCTGTAGTTCTAGGACTAACACCTACCGTTTCTTTTACTTTCTGGAGATTATTAATATCATCAACATTGGGGAAAGTATCATATAGTTTCTGAATATTCTCCTTAGTTAGAGGAGCAACATGAGTAGAAGTTGATCCCTTTGCTCTAGCCCTAATAGAATCATTTTTATTTATTTCAAAAATTTCAACTTCACGACCTGTCAGGGTAGAAAAGATTGGTTTGAAATCAATATCTCTATACTGATCTATAAATGCCTCATATAATTCATCAAAATCATATTCAATAGATGAGTTTTTTTGTTGTTCCTTCATCAATTTGTAGCAATTGTACGCAGCATAGGCACAACACTTTTTAAAAATACCAGCTTCAATATAATAGTTGACTTTGTTCGAATCTGTTTCAGTTGAATTAAGTATTGGCTTAATTCCCTCTATGAAATCTTCATAACCCCAGGATTGATGAAAAGTCGTAAAATGAATACTCTTTTTCTTATAATAACTTTCATATTTCCGATTTATCTCTCTTCTGTTATCAATTGCTGCCGCATTAAAACCTGGCTCTACTATACCTAGAGCTAATTCCTTTGTTTTATAAGTTTTACCCGTACCAGGTGGACCGTAAAAAATAGTGTTTAGCGGATAGTCCATATTTCTTAAAGTTATTTTTGAAGAATCTTTTTCTGATGATTTTAGAAATTTCTGAAATGCCTTAATGGAAGCTGAATAAAATTTGGAATTGCCATAGGATTGTGCATCTTCATGGAAATATATTCCTTCCTTGTTCCCTTGCTTCATTAAAAGATCTTGATAAAGCTCCTCTAGAAATTTATTATTAGAAATTTCAAATATGTTTTTGTTGATCTTGTCGGATAAAATATCTATGGCTTTTACGTAAGAGCTTCTTGCTCCTGAATTCTGAGGATAATTACCGTTTATCCAAATTTTAAATTCTTCTCGATAGTTTCTTGAAGGCAAATTTTGCTGTTTAGTTTTGCTGCTCTTACGTTTGGAATTCCAAACCCATGCTTCATATGAAATCTCAAAAAAAGATAAATCCGTTTTGGATTTTATTATTTCTAATAAATCTAAGTATTCCGAAAAGGATTTAAACTTTGGGTCAACCTTTAAAACATCCTGTAAATAAGGTTGCATAGGTTTGTTTATGGGTAAGAATCTTTCAGGATTAATATTGAATAACCCTTCAGTTAATTTAACCTTACCTGTGCTTTGTATTTTAAGAACATCTTCAAAATCGTCATCTTTTATTTCATCTTTAAGAGCTTTATGAAAAAAGCTCCATAACCTAGCTACTTCATTATTTTTCCTATTATTTGCAAAGGGGAATAACCAGACTTTTAAAGGTTGAGCGGTAGGAATACCTTTGTCGTCAGATGGAATATGTAAATCTAATTTTTCGGCAATTTTCTTTAAATATTTCAATCTTCTTTCGCTGCCATATTTGTTGATATAGAAAAAGAAAGTAAAGGGATCAATTTCATTTAGTTTTATTTCTCCATTTTCCCCGATGTCCTTAAATGGACCGCTAATACCTACTGATTTAAGCAACTCTATCAAATCAGGCTGATTGTTCTCTTGCGTTTTAAGGTAATGGACAAGTTGCTTATGGGTTTTGACCCAAGTGAACTGAGGTTTATTCATTTTATTTTAAGTTTTGGTCATTTCGAAACATATTAACAGTGTTAATTAATTTAGTTGAATGGAAATTTATACTTCAAACCCTCCTTCTAGTATGAACATCTGAAGAAGATTATCAACTTTAATATTGACCTTGAATTGAGGTATATTTTTTTCTTCTAACTCTTCAAAATACGTTTTCGCTTTTTCTTTATCTACCGTTTCTTTAAGTTCAAAGAATCTACCATATTCGTTGATGTTTTTTGCTGTAAGACCTGAACCCATCATACCACGTAGACGTTCTTCATTTAAACCTAATACTGTAGCTATTTTACGTATTTGGTCATTCTTTGCATTAAATTGGTACAGTGTAATGTAATCTTTAAGGGTTTTACCTGCTTCTAACTTTACATTACCGCGCTGTACATCGTGCAGGAATAAATTAGCATATTTCTGCTGCTCTTGGTTAAGGCTGGCAAAAGACTTATGCAGTTCGTTAAGGGTTTTCTTTACTTCTTCTTTGGTTACAGTTTCTTCTTGCAGTTTTTTTAGATACTTTTCAAAACGAGAATTCATATAATCCGCATCAATTTTTACTGTATCTATCTCTGTAATGTGACCTTCGATTTCATACGGAACACCATTACCACCTGCGCCATTCCCAGAGCCTATGAGCTCTTTATAACGCAACACAAGAATATCATAGGTATACCTGTTTAAGGCTAGTGTAATTGTTTCTTTCTTTCTTCCTTTTCCAAAACTATATTCTAATTTGTCCCACGTAAAGCGTTGTACTTTAGCTGCTTCTAAATACATATTGAAAGCGTTAAACAACTTAGCAAAGCGACCACGTTCCGGAAGGTCGTCTGGTAATTTTTCAAAATTTTCAACACCTGCAAGGTCAAATAAGTGTACAATTTCTTCATAAACACTATTCATTGCTTTTAAGTTGTATGGTAAGCGTTCTACAAACAAACCTGTTACCCTATCTCCAGAGTACAATTTGATGGCAGCCTTAATATTGCGCTCCATTGTGTGTGGCTTACGATAATAACGTATAGTACCGTGAGGTTTCTCATCTTGTTTAAAGAGACGATTAGTACGAGAAAATGCCTGTATAATGTTTTCATACTCCATTTTCTTGTCCATATACAAGGTGTTTACCCATTTACTATCAAAACCTGTAAGCATTTGGTCTACCACAATAAGAATATCCAATTGCTTTTCTGGTTCTGCTGTTATTCTTAAATAAGGTGCTTTGTGAGACATTCTAGAAGCAATGTCCTTTTTCATCTTAGCATAGTTCGCCAATTTGAAATCTTGGTCATACTGCGCATTGTAATCTTCTATAATCTCTATAAGCGCATCTTCTTTGTATTCAGAATTACCATTATTGTCAATGGTAGGATCAAACAGCGCTGTAATTTTTAAGTCTGGTTTTACACGCTTTAATGTTCTATAATAGTACACTGCCATAGAAATACTACTTGTGGCAAATATGGCGTGGAATTTACCATTCTGGCTTAGAATTACCCAGTTGTCTAAAATATCTTCTACCACTTTTGAGATGTGTTGCTTACGGTCATACTGCGATATAGGCAAAAGGTCTTCGATACCACTTTCAAAAATTCCTGCGTGATTATAAGAACCTGCCATGGGAACATCGTTCATATACTTCAAAAAAATCTTTTTCTTTTTAGGTTCGTCCATTGCTTCTTCTACAGTGGTGGCTTTAGATTTTTCCAAGGCTACAGCTCTGCGTAGGTCTTTGTCTCTATAGGTTTGTACTTTATATGGATCAAATCCTAAGACGTTCCCATCTCGTATACCGTCTGCAATACTATACCGGTGAAGCTCGTCTCCAAAAACGGTAGCAGTGGTATTTAATTTCTTTTGGTTTTCATCTTGTATGGGTGTACCTGTAAACCCAAAAAATATAGCCCAAGGAAAAGTCTTTTTTATGGTAATCAACATATCACCAAAGGTGCTACGGTGCGCTTCATCTACTATAAAAACGATGCGCTTACTGTTCATTATTTTAATATCTGCCCCTTTAGTACCTTCTTCTTCCGTAATAAGGCTCATTTTCTGAATAGAGGTAACAATCAGGGTTTTTGCAGGGTCGTCACTTTTTAATTTGGTTACTAATACCCCTGTATTCTCTGTAGCTTGTACATCTTCATTATCATCAGAAAAACCTCTGTATTCTTTTAACGATTGCGTGCCGAGCTCTATTCTATCCATTAAGAATATCACTTTATCTGCATCCTTGGAATTTGCAATAAGCTGTGCACTTTTAAAACTGGTCATAGTTTTACCAGAACCAGTAGTATGCCATATAAAACCACCTAGCGCTTGTCTATTTTTCCAATCTGTTTTTGCTACTTTATCGCTTATGGCACTTGCCGCATAATACTGGTAACTACGCATAACTTTAAGCACACCATCACTAGTATCTGGTACGGTATAAAAACCTATGAGCTGATGCGCCATAGGAATAGAAAGTAATGAAGTAGCAATATCATTCCAATCAGTTATAGGCTCGTTATTAAAATCTGCCCACTGAAAAAAATAATCTTTATTAAACGTGCCATCTGGACCAGGGTTTGCAAAATATCGAGTTTCTTCTGGCTCCATAGCTACAAAAACTTGAACTAGCGAAAACATGCCTGAAAACACCCCCGCACGCGCGTACTTTTCTATTTGGTTACATGCCTGCCTTACAGGAACCCCACTTTTTTTAAGCTCTATGTGCATAAGCGGCATACCGTTTATAAGCAATATTATATCCCCACGACGATCACCTAGTATATTAGACTTGCTTTTGTATTGTGGCTGTTGCGCTATTTGATACCTACTTTGTCCTGCAGCAATTTCGTGGCGGTCGTATATTTTAAGACTTACTTCCTTACCGAAATGTAACGTGTCATTTTTATTATCTCTGGTTATGGCTACCGTTTTACCATTAATAAAACCATTAAGCTTAAGCGGTGTACGTAGCGTATTTATTTGCTCTAATATTTGCTGCATCTCCCCATCTGTGAGGGCGTGGTCATTCAGGCGATCTATATCACGATTGTTCTCAAAAAGAATATTCGCCCAATTATCTAGCAAGTCTTTTTCTGTAGGATTTTTTATAACATCGCTTTCCCAACCTGTATGCGATAAGGCCTCTATTACAGCTTCTTCAAAATCACTTTCTTTATTAAATATTATCATTATAAACTTTACTATTTAGGTTGATTTTCAAGCGACAAATAATTTGCTGAGACAGGCTTTTTTGATATTATTTAGTTTTTTGAGTTGCTCTTGATGGTTTTCTATTAAACCCTCTAGGTTTTTGAAGTATTTTGAAATCTTCTTTTGCTCATCAATTTTTGGTATAAACACTTTAGTCGGCTGAACTACCGCGATGTAATGCCTTGCGTGACCCAGAACCTCAATTTTAGCATTTTTCAATAGTAGAAAAGAAAAATATAAATCGAATCTTTTGACTTCATTAATCGTTAATATTTTAAGAGCAGAAGATTTAACCATAAAAGGGAAATCAACATATTTAGAATCTAGAGTGAAATCATCAAAAATTATACTTTCTTTATTGAAAGTGTCTGTTTCTGAAGTATAGCCTAAAACAAAGCCTTTATTCGCTGTTAAAACGGGAGTTCTATAGTTATTAGAATAATCTGTTGAATTTACTATATAGGGATCGGGTCTGTGATAATTGAAAACATCTTCAAAAGCATTAAAAGTCCAATCCCCATCAAAACCTTTGAAACGTATCTCCGGAACTGAAGCGCCCTTTTGAGGAAACATTTTGACCACCATTGCTTTTTTTAGGTTTTTGAGTTTTGTGAGTTGGGTTTGGTGATCAGCGATTAGTTCATCTGTATTTCGTAAGAAATCACCTATTCGGATTTGCTCTGCAATTTTAGGAACATTAATAGGTGTTGATTTAGCTTGTTCAACAGTATAGTGAGATATTGTACCTATGTGCGTTATGCTTTTTACGTATTTCTTAAAAATTTCCGTTGAAAAAAAATTATACAAAAAATAGGCATCTATTTTTGGAGAATTTTTAAGCCAAAGAAGGTCTGCATCTTTAAAATATAAAGGCCTATTGTCCTTTACCAAATATGGTATTCCAATTGAGCCACCTCCAGTTACTAATAAGTCATTTTGTTTTGGACTACCTGAACCGCTAGATAGTTCTTGAAATAGTTTGTAGCTGATGAAAGCTAGGGTGTTTTGTTTTCCTTTATATTCCGCAACTACATCACTTGATCTGAAAAAAGGCACTCCAGATTTAGTCCATTCATTTTTATGAACACGGGAAGCTGATGTAATTTGTATAAGATTTCCTAATTCAGTAGGCCACCAATCTTCCGTAAAACCGTCAAACCGCAAATCTGGACTTTTTTGTTGTATTTCCATCTTAGGTATTTGTTTTTAAAAGATTTTTAAATTCCCTCAGGGCTATTATATCGTGCTCGTTTCCTGTAAGGTCGTCCAATAGACCTGCAAGTTCGTTTTCGGTGTGTTTAATCTCTTTGGCCAAGTCTGAATACGTAGTAGAGTACTTGTTTTCTAGTTGTTGCAACTTTAACGTAAGGATGTTTAACACCGAAGTAGGTAAGTTATCTAATGCATTTGCAAATGGTTGTACCCATTTATGTTCTAGTAAGTTTTTTACCTGTGCATCGCTCAATTTTTCAATGGTATCTTTAGTGAGCATATGCAGTGCAGTAGCTTCTTTTTTAATTTGTGCTTTTAGGTCCTTTTGTTCAATAAGGAACTGGTTTGCTTTTACCACTTGGTACTCAAAGGTGTCTTCTTTAAAAGTGAAAACACTCTGTAATTGTGAAAGGTATTTGTTTACCGCTGTTTTACTATACGTACCATCTTTATTGGCATTCATTGCAGACCATTGTATTACTTTATTGGTTTCAATAAAGGCTTCTTTTTCTGGTTTACGTGCTTTGTTGTCAAGTAGTTTTTGGTAGGCTTTAAGGGCATTAATTTCTGGAGTTTCTACATCTTCATAAGCTTCCTTTACCGACTCGTTTAGTTCTTTGGCTACAAAGGCATCACTCTTATCATTGAGCAAGCTACTGTCTTTTACTTCTTCTGGTAGGGCTTCAACAAGCTCTTCAATTTCAGTAGCAATGGCCGTGAGACGGTTTTCTTTAGTAGTAAGTGATTTAAGTTCATCAATTAAATAAATTTCTTGTACGAGTGAGAAAGTCATAATGCGTCCTTTCCAACCTTCCTGTACTTCTGTGTCTTTACCGTTTTTCTTTTTTACGACTATATTAGGCTCTACAACACGGGTAGCACTAAATCCTTCAGTCTGTAAAATCTCTAAGTCTACTCTTATGGTTTGCCAGTTGTCATCTAGTAGCTGGTAGGCTTCATACTTATCTATGAGCGGTATGCTTTCTAGTCGCTTGAAAATATCATTGCTTAAGGTGGTTTTTTCCTTAGTCACCTTAACATCTGCTGTGTTGTTAACTAAGCGTTCAATAAGGTATTGGTCAAAGCCTAAAAAAGCCTTGGTAAACTCTTCCTTGAAAGCGGTAACATTAGGGTGATTAACAATGCTCTCTCCTACACTATCTACCTTTAGTTTAGCATTTACGGCTGTGGTTCTCTCAAATAGTGCTTTACGTAATTCTGGGAACGCATCCCAATAGAAATTTAGCTCATCTATCTCATTTACAGGTATCCCTCCAAACATAGCAGCATAGATATCCCATTTTTCGGTAGTTTCAGATGAGTCTACATAACGAGGTATGTTCAAATTGTACTCGTTGTTACGTATTTCATCTCTTTCTACGGTTCTAGAAAATTTAGGAATGGTAGCTCTATCACGTACCGCATCTGCAATTTGCCTGATATCCCTAGCACGTAGCTTGTTGTTTTTACCATCCTTGACAAAGCCTTTTGAGGCATCTATAAAAAGAATGTCGGTATTAGAACGTTTTTGCCTTAATACAATAATAACGGTAGGGATTCCCGTTCCAAAAAAGATTCCCGATGGCATACCAATAATAGCATCTATATGGTTTTTTTCAATGAGCTGTTCACGTATTCTGCCTTCCTCACCACCACGGAAGAGTACGCCGTGCGGTAATACAATATTCATGATACCATCTGGCTTTAAATGGTATAAATCGTGCAATAGAAAAGCAAAATCTGCTTTGGTTTTTGGAGCTAATCCAAAGCGTGCATACCGTGGATCTGCTTCCTTGTTTGTAGGTGTCCACTTTTGAGAGTATGGTGGGTTAGATACCACCGCATCTAAATACAAGGTATCATATGTATGTACTGGATCGTTCTCATCAAAAAATGGCCAATCGTCCTCTAGTGTATCGCCGTTTCTGGTCTGAATGTTAGCTGGTAAAATACCACGCATTACCAGGTTCATTCTAGTAAGGTTGTACGTATTCTGCTTTAGCTCTTGTGCATAATATTTGATGTTATTTTGATCATCCATATACTTTGCTATGCTGTGGCCAATATTAATAAGCAACGAGCCCGATCCACTACACGAATCGTAAATTTCAATATGCTTGCGGTCTTTTAAATGGTCTGATATGATTTCTGACATTAAAACAGAAACTTCGTGTGGTGTGTAAAACTCTCCTGCTTTTTTACCCGCGTTTGCCGCAAACTTTTCAATAAGATATTCATAGATAAAACCAAGAACGTCATAGTCTTGTTTGCTATCCATAGGGATATCTTTAATTAGGTGCAGCAAGTCTGCAATGGCTTTGGTTTGTTTAGCTGCTGTATCTCCTAATTTACTTAAACCAGTTTCTAATGTATTGAAAATACCATCAAATAATTTTTTATGCTTTGGACTGATCAAGCGACTAAAGGCAGAAAGCGATTCTCTTACATCAGAAACATCAAAATCCTTACCTGCACTAATCCAAGTACCAAACAAATCTTCATAAGCAATAAAGTACCCTATATTCTTTTTTATAAATTCTACCGTTTCGGTATCTTCTTCTTTTAGTGCTTTTATATCCTCTTCAGTAAAATCTTCCTTACGAGCAAACTGTATTTGCTTTTCCGAGAGGTATTTATAAAAAATAAATCCAAGGATGTAATCTTTATATTCATTTGCTTCGATCTTAGAACGCATTTGGTTCGCAGATTCCCAGATTTTAGTAGCTAATTGTTGTTTATTCATTTGACTTTTTTAATTAACTTCCATTAAACCTAATTGTACAATTATTTCCTCCGGCCATAGGATAAATTTCCCAAACTTACCTTCTTTTTGAAGAGCTCCAAATCGATTCCCTTTAGAAGTGGCAAACCAATCATTTCCTTCTTTCTCCATAAGATTATTTTCAACCAAGATTGCATTTATTTCACGGCTACTGATTGAAGTGATTTCGGATAATTCTTTAGTAGATTTATATAAGGAATTTGAGTAATCCATGATTGTTTCAGGAATTACATTATTATTTGTATTTGATTGCTCTAGCAATATATATTGATTAAACCAATTCTTATTGAGCAAAACTGCTACTACTTGACCTTTTCTAGGAAGTTCTTGTTTCGTATCGTACCACCTGGTAAAGTCTTCCCCAATAATTTTCATCTGAATTTGGTCGTAACTAAATTGGCCATTCTGGTATCTAACATCTAGAATTTCTCCAAATGTAAAATCTAACGACTGATTTATTTGGTCAAAAATTGGGGGGGATAATTGATCTACTTTTTTCTGATTTCTAAAAATATTTCGAAGAGAATTTTCAGAAAGATATTCATTAGTGATTATTTCTATAATTTGCTGATCTGAAATAATATTTTCAGATTTTTCTTTAATTTCCATAGAGAACTCCTTGCGGAAGTATTCTAATAAAAATTTCTGAGTTTGCTGTAAATAAGAGAGTTTTGGTTTTTCGATTATTCCTGGTTCAGCAATTTTAGTTGGTATTTTCTTATTTTCCTTTTCTTCCAATTCTCCGATTTTTCTTCTATCTCCATTAATCTTCAAATCAGCTATATCCTCCATCATGCTATCATACGCCTTTCTATCAGTTTCACGTTCTATAAGGAAGCCCATTTCTATATTTGAAGTTTGACTATAATCATAAAGATTCATAGAAGAAATAATAGCCCTATTTTCGCTGATGTAGCATTTGGCATGCAGGTTCTTTTTTTGAAAAACTCTGAGATCATCAATCTCTTCCATCCATTTAAGTTCTTTTTCTTTTAACTTGGTGTTACCATAAATAATAGTAATCTCTGAAAGTGTACCTGATTTGCTTTTTGTCTTTAATCTTTCTTGAATCTGATTATTTACTTGTAAAGAGTATGTGACTAGAATTATTTTTTCCTTTGCCTCTTTTAATAATTGCATCAATTCACTCGATATCTGGGATGTGTCCAGGTACTTAGCCATAAGTATATTTTTAAATTTTTATTTTTTGTTTAAATCATTCTTCCGAATCATCTTCTTCTAATAGTTCTTGTTTCGCAATAAACCAATTGCTAGCAATGTCGTTATCTGAACTATAAGGTGTTGGATCAGCATTTGAAACTTTAAACAGGGTTGGTATTTGTACGGAATGACCAAAGACCAGCGCATGCTGTCTTGGAATAGATGGTAACCTCGACAATATGTTCGCTGATATATGTGGGGTCATTTGTCTTATTTGTGAAAGGTCTTCCGGATTCTGAATACGATGAATTATAAAATTGCTACACTGGGATAATACGGTCTTAGAAAGTTCGCTTGGACGTTGGGATGATAATAGTAAAAACAAACCATATTTTCGGCCTTCTTTTGCTATTCTATCGAATATTTTATTGGCCTCACCGAAGCTACTACTATGTGCATCCGAAATATACCTATGAGCCTCCTCTAATACGATATTTACTGGAAAACCGTTTCTAGGGTCAATCAGCTTTAATTTTTCGAATATCATCCGGCTTATAACACAGGACACAACTTCAATTATTTCATCTTCAATATTATTGAGATCTAAAATTGTTACCTGAGTTTTCTTATTGTTAGTTGCATTAATCCCCAATATTTCGTCAATATATTCAGTCTTAGATACAATTTTTTTGTTGTTAGTTAGAAAGTTAAAGTCTTTTCTGTCCTTTAAACTTTTAAAACGCGTAATAAGTGTTGAGCAATAATCCCGGATTTGCTTGTTTCCATGAAATTCTTCGTAAAGAATTGCTTCATCTAAATGTTCTTCTAAATTTTCAAATTCAAATAGTTCATTGTTGTATTGCGGAGCATTAAAACTATCAATGTTAATATGTTCTTTGACCGCATCCTTAAACTCTTTTTCTCCATTTCCTGTAAAATTACCGTATGTAGTATTATACTTGGAAGTATCGATGTCTAAATTTCCATTATCTAGTAGAGACATTATCCTTTGTCTTTTTGCTACCGGAGAATCCCAGTTTTCGTAAACGTACAAAATATTACTAGCGTAAATATGTTTTCTGGATGCATCGTCCATCTCCTGAGAAAACCCTAAGGCAGATCTTAAGATTGGGATTTGTGTCCTTTCAGAAGCTTGTAACAATAACGCCCATTCCTGTAAATTTAAAAACCAATGTGGGAGATTGAATTCTTTAAACTCTATATTTTTTTCAATTCCGCCTTCTAGGTTGAAATTTGTTATAAAATCTTTTTGATTCTTTTTTGGATCAATTGAAAAGTATTTAATCTCTATTTCAGGATTCCTAATTTTGGAGAATGCCTTTAAATATTCACCATTAACGTCAAAAAAGACGAACGAGGCGCCAACGGCACTAAATTTTTCTTTCATAAACAGATTCTGAGCCATAGCGGAAATGGTACACGATTTTCCACTTCCAGTATTACCCAAAACAGCTGAATGCCCTCCAAAGAAACCATTAATATCGATTTTCACTTTATAATCTGGAAAAATAGTGGAGGTTCCAATTTCTAATAATTTTAGTTTAGTTGCTCCTTCTGATTCAGCAATATCTTCAGTCTCCTTTGAGAGCTCAAAAATAATATCAAGTTCCTCTTTTCTTATATATAAAACATCTGAATAAAGAGTTGGAAATATAGACAGACCGTACTTAAATTTTTTATTTTGTATGGTGCCTACGGGACTTATATCAAGATACTTTACAGAATTAGCTTTACTTAAAACTTGCTCTCGTTTACCATTCCAACCCTTTTCAGTATCTTTTTCTCTTACTCCAAAAATTTCTGCAACAATATAAAAATCTTGATAGGGTAAAATAACATAACCATTTATTTGGGCATATTGGTAAATATCATCATAACCGTTAACAGTAAAATTAATTGACTGATTTAGTAATTCAACCGTAAACTTATCCGAATTTATATTGATCAGTTTTCCAATAACCCTTTGTTTATCATCTCTAATCATTATCAGACTGCTTAGGAGTTTTATTTTTATTCAATAGATTGATGATATTTTGATTCTTATCCTCGATTTGATTCTCGCTCCAGTCTGGCATTAAATTACCAGAAATAGTCCCAAAAAAGTGCAACGGATCTTCACCTGACCCAAATTCTTTATTTTTGATTTCTACGGCAGTAGTATGTTCTTCACTTTCAGAGGTAGAACCATCTTCCTCACTTTTTTCGACCGAAGTATTTTCCTCGAAACTCTCCACATCTGAACTTTCTATATTTGATTTTTTGTCACTTTCTGGAGTAGAAACATCTTCTTCGTTTTTATCTAATTCTAAAATATTGGTACCTATTATCCATATTCGTGGATCGTTCAAATCCAATAACTTCTTAATATTTTCTCTTTCATTAACGTTACCGTCCTCACTATTAAACTTTAAATCACTGAATATTACTAACCGAAAGGTTGGGATGGTTAGTGCTTGATAAATTAGGTTGTTTATATGTTCATCACTAAAACTATAGCCCATGGTTACTAGGACTGATTCATTCTGTGTAATCCTTTTTTGAAATTCACGAAATAAATCTGAATAGGGTGAGCCTAAGCTGGAATTTTGTTTGATCGGAGATGGGTAAATCATAATATTATTCTCCTCCTTAAGCTTATCGTAGTTTACATCTTGGACCTCTTTAACATTAAACAATTTAGTTGTTTCTTCAACTTCCAACCAATTTACAGAACCATGGATTTTAAATAGATAAATGAAGTTGTCAATAATATTCCATTTGAATGAACTGATATCCATTTGCTCGGCTAGAGCATAATTAAAAATAGAAGGATTGAAATAACGCTCGACGAATCCTGAAAAACCATTAGTATATGTAATACCGAGCTGGTCTAAAGTTTTCTCGGAATATAAATCGTAGTTGGTTGTAACTATGTTTGCCTTCGGTAAATTACTATCTCTTAGTGATAGTTTCCTGTAAAAGTTTTTATAAACATTAATGATGGCTTCATCTTTCTCTGAATTTTCTTCATTTAAACATTTATAAAGTATAAATCTTTTTGTTTGAAGTATAACCTCCTCTATTTCCTTAACGGCAGAACTATTATTAATTTGATTTAAGTAAAACTTTAAGCTATATAAAGTTCCTAAAAAGGTTTCTAGATTATCTCTAAATGGCTGTTTTAAATAATCTATATTATTTTCTTTGAGAGTCTTTTTGTGGCTATCCTTAAGTAGTAATTTCTTCTGGTTATCTGACATTTTTTTTATTTCCTCATCAGAAGAATCGAAAAATACATCTGCAAACTTTTTCATGGTCGGTATTCCAAACTCTCCCATGGAACATCCTGATCCCATTAAGAATGTCAGATTCCGGATATCTAATATTTTAGAAAATTCTTTCCTGACTTCAAATACCTTCTCATCATATGAGGGCTTATTATCAAGAATGTTATTTCGGCCTTTATAAAAAAAATGTTCTTTCATTTCACTATAGTTTTTCTTCGATATAAGCTGATTTTTCTTTCACCAAACCGTCCTCTTCCCTTTCCAAAAAACATGCTAAGAACAATTCCCAGAACGAGTAAGGAAGCAAAAAATACATGCCAATTAAAGGAATAAGGCTCTTCTAATGCCATATGGTTTTGGAAAAAATTGATTAGAAGTAAGCACAGCCACATTATGCAAAAGAATAAGCTTATCAGTTCATTTATTTTGGATACTGAATAAGTTTTAGGAGTAGTACTTGTTTTATATAACTTACCAACTACGTGATCTTCTAAAATATCAATAATTTTTTCCCAATGGCGTTGCCATGATTTACTTCCCTTATTTATCAGAAACCAACCTAAGGCTGTGATAAAGCCAATACATTGGGAATAAAATTCAATATAGTTAGGAAGACCTGTATTACTTGATGATACTATTGCTACGTAGCCGGCTAATGCGACAGCTTGAAAAGCCCAGAAGTAACCAGCTCTTTTCCAGTAGAGCTCAATTTCAAACTTTCTTGAATCCCAAGCAAGATTGAAAATTTCTTTTTTTTCAACTGGATCAAGACATTTGAAATCATTCAAGTCTTTTAGGAATTCATTCTCTGTGATCTTTTTTGGATAATCTTCCATTCTTAAAAAAGGTTAAATAGATTATCATCTATTTTAGCTGGAAGTGTGTTTTCAATAAAATTAAGGTGATGCTTAGCGAAAAAGGCTGGAATTATATCCATTTTTTTATTTTAGTTAGTTAAATACCAACTGCATAACAAATTGTAGGGTAGTCTTGTTGCTGTTGTAGATTTCCGGTTAGTAAATCTATAAAATTATCTTAAATTTTAAAGGATTTATCTTGAAAGTTTGTTTCACTATAATGGCTATAATTATTGTAAAAACTATCTTTAGCTAAAGTAGCACTAAACAGTTTGCGATAGGTATTAAGTATCAAACTCCAAGACAATAAGTCCAGAAAGTATGTGAGCTGCTTCATTTCACGGGAAAAAATTGCTGATATAGTTGATTTAGGTCCTGGTTATAAAATAATCGGTATACTTCAAGCCAAAAATTAGCATCTCCACCTCCGCTCCTTGTATAGATCTACTCGTGAGTTATATGCATTCACATCTTTCCCTTTGATTATTTCTTCTCTTAAAGAATAATCATCTTTGGAGTAAATAGTCCCGAAAGAGATTGTAGTTTAGGTAAAAAAAGAATAAACAGATTTTAGTAAATTGTTATAAAATTAAAGTAATGTGCTACCGGACAAAACTCAACTCCAAACTCAAGGAAATTGAACGCGCTTTAGATGCAAGATTCATTGAACCAGATTCATATAAACCACAACAAGAAATCAATGCTTTTACCTTTTCTAAAACACCAGTTATTTCTGATGAAAACCAAGGGGAGATCCAAATGTTTAATTGGGGTTTGATTCCATTTTGGGCTAAGGACGATAAGATAAAAAAAATGACCCTGAATGCTAAGATAGAAACCATTGCTGAAAAGCCTTCCTTTAGAAATTCTGTTAAGAAACGTTGTTTAGTTATTGCAGATGGTTATTACGAGTGGCAATGGAAAGATTCAAAAGGGAAAGAAAAACAGAAGTATTTAATTTCCCCAAAAGATCAGGAGATATTTGCTTTCGCCGGAATCTATTCATCCTGGACAAACCCAGAAACTAATGAAACCTTAAATACCTATTCAATTGTTACTACAGAAGCCAATGAGTTAATGGCTGAGATCCATAACAACAAAAAAAGAATGCCGGTAGTACTAAAAGAACAAGATCATAAGTCTTGGCTCAATGGAAAAGATCATTTAAATTTTGCTTTCCCTTATGAGGTACCTTTAATAGCTTCAGAAGTAGTTTAGTATTATTTATTGGTTTTCATTTTAGATTTTAAGTCTAGAAATTTATTTTCGAATTTTTCAGTAGGCAAGTGCTTCTCTTTATCCACTTCAAAAAATCGTAATTCGCTGGTGATAAAGGTTGCTCCTATGGCTATATCCACCATTAATTCACGAAGCTGTTTCTCAACAACAATTTTCCAACTTTTTCCATCCCCATAATAATTACAATAACGGATAAAAAGATTTTCAGCAGAATCCATAACCCAGGTTACAACGAATAAATCTATAATAGGAGATTTTGTATGTGTACGCCTTCCGGTAAAAAAATAGTCAAATTTAAATTCAACTAAATCATCTTCAATACTTGTAGCATCAAATAGATCGGTACGAGAATGCTCACTTAATTTGGACATAACTTCAAGATAAGAAAATAAAAAATCGATAAGAGAGGTTAAAGATAAGATGCTATGCGGGAGGGACGGTAAAACTTAATTGAAATGATTATTCTAAAGAATTTGTCCGAAGAGGTTATTTTATGGGTTTAATTCTCCCTTTTGAAGTTTTTGTTCAAATGCCCAGTCGTCAAGAAACCATTCTTTGAAATGCAATTCTTTTAAAGTGTTAGCTTTATCCTTTCTGAATTTTAAATATGTATTGAATTTCCCATCTTTTAAGATGATAATTATTTTTTGGGTGTCTAATTCTAATACGTGATAAATATGATCAACATAGTACTGCCTGCAATCCATTTTAGCATTAGTAAAGGAAATTTCAAAAGATTCTCCCACACGAGGGAGAACAGGTAAATTATGAAGGGAAAATTGAAACCTTCGGTCAAGGTAAGAAAGATGAAAAACGATATTTGTCTTTTTGAATTGGAGATATGGTTTTTCTTGATCTAAAATATATTCGTGAAGATTTTTAATAAGATTTCTTAAGGTATGAGTTTTCACGCCAAGCTCTTTTTCTACTTCTTTAAGTCTTGGGTATGGAATTTCTTCATCGTCATAAAAATCTTTTGAATGAATAAAACTTATTAAAGGTTCGAATTCAGGCTTTTCTTTCAAAACTTTTTTAAGCTGTGGCGCAATTGAAAAGAGGTCATAAAGGGCGTTTCTTGCTGAAAATTTTTCCATTTTCTTTTAAAGATAGTAAACTCTTAGATAGTCGAAGTAATTTTTCAAAGAGCAAAAGGACAGTTTAAAAAAATAATTTGCGGAAAAAAGTTCCTTATAAACATGAATAAGAGTATGCCCCTCATTATGCCCCCTAAAATGAAAAAGCCCGTAAACATTGCGTTTACGGGCTTTTCAGCGGAGGAAGAGGGATTCGAACCCCCGGACCTGTAACAGTCAACAGTTTTCAAGACTGCCGCAATCGACCACTCTGCCATTCCTCCAATAAAACGCTAAGCTTTTCTGCTTAGCGGATGCAAATATAACAAGCTTTTTCAAATACACACAAGCTTTTCTATAAGTTTTTTAAAGGTTTTTGCACACGATTAATTTTCAGGCTTTTCAGCATAACTTTTTTATAAGGGAAATTTAAAATATCTTTCGAAATACTAAAAAGACACTATCAATGCAAAAAACTATTTTTTTACTTTTAATCTCAGTGATTTTAACAAATCTAAACGCTCAGGAGAAAGAATATTCAAAACTTATGGAACAGGACTGGGCCGATCTTAAAAAATATAAAGCGGAAAATGAAAAAATAATCGAAACCAAAAATTATCCCGATGTAGTCTTTATGGGAAATTCCATTACCGAAGGCTGGGTGAATGCTCAGCCTGAATTCTTCAACAATAATAATTACGCGGGGCGTGGTATTAGCGGGCAAACTACTCCTCAAATGCTTATTCGGTTTATGCCAGATGTTATAAAACTCAAACCAAAAGCAGTAGTAATTCTTGCCGGCACCAACGATATTGCCGGAAACACCGGTTTTTCTTCCGTAGAAATGATCACGAATAATATTCGCGCCATGGCTCAATTGGCTAAAGCAAATAATATTAAAGTCATACTTGCCTCTATCCTACCCGTTTTCGATTATCCCTGGCGCCCGGGATTAGAACCGGTGGAAAAAATAGCCGAAATCAATGCCTGGATAAAGAAATATGCCGAAGAGAATGCTCATGCCTATCTCGATCTTTTTACTCCGCTAAAAGATGAAAAAGAAGGTTTACCAAAACAATATTCTGAAGATGGAGTTCATCCAAATTTGGACGGATATAAAGTTATGGCCCCACTTACCAAAGAAGCTATAAATGAGATATTGTACCAATAATGAAGAAATTTTTGCAGACATCTCTAAAATTTAAAGCGAAACTGCTATCTTGTTGCGACTTTAATAAAACTTCGAAATATTTGATGAAGTATTAAATAAAAAATAAATAAACTATGAAAAAAATGCTTTTAGTGGCACTTACCGTTGGAATGGTGGCCTGTGGCACACAAAAAAATGTTGAAAATGCAAATCCGATGGAGTATGCCGAGACCATAACTGCATCTGAATTAAGAAATAATCTCACCACTTTTTCGAGTGACGAATTTGAAGGACGTAATACCGGAGAACCAGGGCAGAAAAAAGCGGCTGAATTTATTGTAAATGAATATCAGAAAATTGGTATTGAAGCTCCTGAAGGATATGATAATTATTATCAGGAAATTCCTACTGAATTCTTTAATCGAAAACTTAAGGCTTCAGAAAATGTACTGGGCTTTATAGAAGGAAGTGAAAAATCTGATGAAATTTTGGTGATCACCTCACATTACGACCACGTGGGAGTTGATGAAGAGGGAAATATTTATAACGGCGCTGATGATGGTGGCTCAGGACCAATGGCGATCCTGGAAGTTGCTGAAGCTTTTATGGAAGCGAAAAAAGATGGTTATACTCCTAAGCGCTCCATTCTTTTTATCCATTTAACCGGTGAGGAAAAAGGTCTTTTAGGTTCTAAATTTTATGTTGAAAATCCTGTATTTCCTTTAGAAAACACCGTTGCCAACCTGAATATGGATATGATTGGCCGTATAGATAAAGACCATGAAGGAAACGATAATTACGTTTACCTGATCGGAAGCGACAAATTAAGCACCGATCTTCACAAACTTAGTGAAAACGTGAATTCAGAATATATGAATATGGATCTGGATTATACTTATAACGATGTAAATGATCCAAACCGTTTTTACTACCGAAGTGACCACTACAACTTCGCTAAAAATAATATTCCTGTTATTTTCTATTTCAACGGAGTTCACCCAGATTATCACAAACCAACTGATACAGCTGAAAAAATTGAATACGAAGCTTTAATGAAAAGAGCTCAATTGGTTTTTCTTACCGCCTGGGAAATCGCCAACCGCGATGAAAGACTGGTAGTAGATAAAGCAGAAGAATAAGATAGTTCTCTTTAGAACAAACAAAAGAGGCTGCCTATAAAGTAATATATATCGTCATTCTGAACCTGCCCGTTCGTTCAGGCGGGTTTATTTCAGAATCTAAGATGTAATCGAAACATGTTAGAAGCTGAAACCATCCCGAAAGCTTTCGGGACAGCTTGACAAAACTAGATCTTTATAGACAGTCTCTTTGCTTTTATTAATTTGTTCTGTCCTAAAAATAGTTAACAATGAATCGACTTGATCAGCAAAAAACATTGGCAGAACTTAAGCTTTTAGTAGAAGAATCCAACTTTATTCATAAAAAACCTGTGAAAATTACTCCACAGGTTCATCTAACCGTCAATCTATTTCTATGATAACTCAATTATTTTAATGAAACTGAAATATTAAATTAAATCTTCCAGAGCCTTTGCGAGATTAACATACTTAAATGCATAACCTTCCCGTTCTATTTTATCACTGCTCACCAACTGGCTGGATAATACCAGGTGCGACATTTCGCCTAATACAAGTTTAAGGGCCACTTTGGGAACATTGGGTAACCACACCGGTTTTCCCATTTGCGAGGCAACTTCATTAACCAATTCTTTATTGGTAACAGGGTTTGGCGCAACAGCATTGTAAATGCCGGTAAGCTCATTTTCTACTGCAAACATAAATATCCCGCAAATATCATCTATATGAATCCAGGATTGCCATTGTTTTCCATTACCAAGCGGCGAACCTATATTAAAGTTTACCGGCTCTTTTAGCTTTTGCAGCATTCCGCCATTTTCGGCAAGTACTAATCCAATTCTAATTTTGGCTACCTCAATTCCCAAATCTTTAAAATTATCTACAGCTTCTTCCCATTTTACCACCACTTCTCCTACAAAAGAGTCATCTACACCTTGGTCTTCTTCGGTATATAATTTCTCAAGCGAACTTGGATAAACACCAATAGCACTGGCTGAAACCAAGAGTTTCACCTGGTGCTCATTTTCCTGTAAACAGGTATAAAGTAAATTTGCCGTTTCGGTACGACTTTTAAGGATTTTCTCTTTTTGCTCAGAGGTCCATCGCTCCGCGATACTGGCTCCTGCAAGATTTATAATAGCATCAACGCCATCTATCGCTTTGCTATCTATTTCATTTTTATCAAGATTCCAGTAAAAACCCTTGTAGTTTACTTTATTTTCCAGTTTATCTTTGCTGGTAGAAAGGTAATATACCTCCATCCCCTTTTCCTGACATAATTGGCTAATTTTAGATCCAATTAAACCGGTGGCTCCTGTGATTAATACTCGCATTTTTCTTTACAAGATAGCAACAAGAACAAACTCCAACTAAATATTTTCACTGATTTAACAGCAAAACCGGCTACTTTTTTAATGCCCTTAACATTTCTCGTTTGCCTGGAGGGCCGGGCAGCCGTTCAACTATAAAACCTGCCGTTTGCATAGCTCTTCTTACACTTCCCTTTGCTGAATAAGTAACCAAAACCGAGCTTGTTTTCATCGCTGCAAACATTTTAGCAAAGATTTCTTCTGTCCAAAGTTCGGGTTGAACTCTTGCACCGAAAGCATCAAAAAATACCAGATCGTATTTGTTGATATCTTCGATTTCTTCAAATCGTTTTTGTTGTTTTTCAAGTTGAAAATTTTCAGAAATAGCTGTGGGGGCATCCCACGGAATTTCATGCATTTTCTTAAAAGAATCAAAATATTTTTCTGCGGAAAGCATTTCGGCATAGTTCAATTCCCTTATTTCATTTTCAGAAACCGGGTATGCCTCTACTCCGATATAATTTACTTTGAGCTGAAGTTTTTTAGCCTGAAGGAAAGTAATAAAAGCATTAAGGCCGGTACCAAAACCAATTTCTAGAATAGCGATTTCCTTTCCATTATTTTGCCCTATCCAATATTCCATGCCCATTTTTATAAAAACGTGCTTGGCTTCCTGTATCGCACCGTGTTTGGAATGGTATTGTTCATCCCATTCGCTTAAATGAATGGTGACAGAGCCATCCCCGGTTTTTATTAATTTTCTTTCCAAATTATTCTTTTAAAAGTACACCCTTAGCGATAAAAGCTCTGGTAATTTTCGGAGACGTAATTGCAGCTATTTTAGCTTCAGATTTTCCTTCATCTTCAGCATAGTGTTTTTGGTCTTCAACCAACATTTCATTTAAAAATGCTTTTCCTTCTACAATCACTTCGGTATTTTCACCGTCTTTCGGTACGAAAAATCCGTAATCCTTAAAGGTAAACCTTACATCTTCTTCTTCCGAAAGTTCCAAAATCATCCAGCAACCTTTCATTTTACAAACGCTGTTAATTTTTGAAACAAATTTAAAATCTAAGGTATCACCCGGTTTCAGCGAAGTAAATTTCTCTAGCGCTTCGGCCGCACTCAGAATATTTTCAGCAGTAATACTTTTTCCAATAGAATTACAGGAAACAGGATTGGCTTCGCCTAAAACCTCTGTTTCATAATTAGATGTCTCGTTTTTACAGGCAACAAAAATTAGCGGGAAGGCCAATATAGTCGCAATTTTTCTCATTTTCTATTTTTAGTTAAAACCTTGCAGGCAAACAAAATTACCAAAACTTTAGATTTTGATTCTGTTTTAATTTAGGTAAATTTGTTAACTAAATTAATGAATATGAAATACGATACTGACCAGCTCGATATTACCAAAGTCCAAAAATCTAAAATTGAAGAAGTAAATTTTGACAATCTGGTTTTTGGGGCAATTTTCACCGATCATATGTTTGAGTGTGATTATGAAAATGGCCAATGGCAAAACCCTAAAATTAAACCTTACGGGCCTATTCAACTGGATCCATCGGCTAAAGTATTTCATTATGGCCAGGCTGTTTTTGAAGGAATGAAGGCCTATAAAGATGAAAACGACCAGATTTGGCTTTTTAGACCAGAAGAAAATTATAAAAGAATCAATAAATCCAGTGCCAGGTTGGCAATACCTGAATTCCCCGAAGAATTTTTCTTCAACGGATTAGAAGAATTATTAAAGTTGGAAAAAGACTGGATCAAAAAAGGTTTTGGCAACTCGCTTTATATTCGCCCTTTTGTAATTGCTACAGAAGAATGCATATCTGCAAATCCTTCAACTAATTATAAATTTATGATTATTTGCTCTCCTGCCCAGGCTTATTACAGCGGCGAAGTGAGGGTTCAGTTTTCAGAAAAATACAGCCGTGCTGCCGATGGTGGTGTTGGAGCTGCTAAAGCTGCCGGAAACTATGCCGCGCAATTTTATCCTACCAATCTTGCAAAAGAAGCCGGTTTCCAACAAATAATCTGGACTGATGCCAATACACACGACTACCTGGAAGAAGCCGGAACTATGAATATTTTCTTCAGAATTGGCGACAAGCTTATTACCGCTCCTACCAGTGATAGAATTCTGGATGGTGTAACCCGAAAAAGCGTTATAGACCTGGCTAAAGACCTTAATATTGAAGTTGAAATTAGAAGGGTACCTGTTTCTGAAATTGTAGAGGCAGCCAGAAAAGGAGAATTAAAAGAGATCTTTGGTTCAGGTACTGCAACGGTAATTAATCCTATCGCCGGATTTGGATATAAAGGCGAAAAATTTGAGCTTCCAAAAATGGAAGATTCCTACGGAAAATCTTTTAAAGACCGCTTAATGAAAATACAATATAACCAAGCCGAAGACAAACACGGCTGGAGATACCAGGTAAAATAAATTGATTTCTTTAAGAATATAAAGAGTCTGTCTGAAAAGTCCAATTTCGTCAAGCTATCCCGAAAGCTTTCGGGATGGTTTCAGCTTCTAAAATTTTTGATTATCAACATCTTAAATTCTAAAATAAACCTGTCTGAACGAACGGGCAGGTTCTGAATGACGATTTAAAAAACTTTTTTCAGACCGCCTCTTTCCTATTTTAATAATCGTTATTACTTTTTAAAGCTTTTTCTATATTCGGCTTGAAATAATTAGGTCCTTTTATTACCTTTCCTTTTTCATTATAAATAGGATTTCCATTTTCATCAAGTTTACTCATATTACTACACTGAATTTCTTCAAAAACAGCTTCAATCTTGTCTTCAAGGCCATGTTCAATAATGGTTCCGCATAATACATACAGCATATCCCCCAGGGCATCGGCCACTTCGGTAAGATCACCATTAGATGCTGCTTCAAGGTACTCCTGGTTTTCTTCTTTCATCAATTCGTAGCGTAAACGATTTTTTTCAGCTCCTAGAGAAGCCCTTGGGTTTTCGGCTATTCCCAGATTAAAGGTTTTATGAAATTCCTTTACTGCGGCGAATCTTTTTTTCATTTGTTATAATTTAAAATCAATTACAGGTTAAGCCTAAAACCTTAACTTTGTATAAAAGTAAATAAAATGTTTAGCACCGGCCAACTCGTTTTTGCAGGTTTATTTCTAGTCTCTTTCGTAATAATTATCGTGATTAGTTATAAAAAAGATACATTATTACACAGAAAACAATACAAAGGAAGTATTTGGGTTCTCCTGGCTTTTCTGGCTTTTATAGGTTTGCTCTTTGTGCTTAAAGGCTTTTTAAATCCCTAAATTTCTTGCTTAACAAATATTGTTAAATTAAGTATCTTCGCTTATAAACCAACCACTATGAAAATTTTTAAATACCTATTCTTTTTACTTTTAATAGTAATAATTGCAGGTTCTATTTATATCGCCACAAAAGATGGAGATTTTCAGGTAGAAGAAACCAAAATAATTACAGCCCCGGTAGAAATGGTGTTTCAGGAAGTAAACGAATTTAAAAACTGGGAGAATTGGGAGCCTTGGTCTGCTGAAGCTGATGATATGATTATTGAATACGGAGCAAAAACTAGCGGAGATAGTGCTTCTTATTCCTGGAAGAGTGAAAGCGCCGGAAGTGGAGAAATAAAAACAATTTCAGCCAAACCTTATTCTGAAATAGATCAGGAAATTAGTTTTAAAACACCATTTGGTGAGTCTACCAGCGAAGTTTACTGGGAATTCAATGAAATTGAAAATGGCACTGAAGTAACCTGGGGAATGAAAGGCCACCAAAGTTTTATGGAAAAACTGGCTTTCATTTTCCAGGAAGAAAGCATAACCCAAATGATGCGCCCAATGTTCCAGAAAGGACTTAATAATATGGAGAGCGTTGTTTTGAACAAAATGGATAAATACACCATTAATGTAGACGGAGTTATTCAGCACGGTGGCGGCTATTATATGTATACTACTACTGCCAGTAAAATAAGTCAGATAGACGAAAAGATGATCCCTATGTTTGCAGAGGTTTCTACTTATATGGATGAGAATGCGATTGAGAAAAATGGAAATCCATTTGTTCTTTATAATGAATTGAACGAAACTTCAGGCACGGCCATTTTTTCGGCTGGGATCTTTACACCGAGTGAGGTAATCACTCCCGCTAAAAGTGAAATTTTAACCGGGTTTATGCCTAACCAAAAAGTTCTGAAAACCACTCTAAAAGGAGATTATAAAAACTTAAAGGAAGCCTGGGATGCTGCCTATAATTATATTGAAGCAAACGATCTTGAATTAGCGGAAGATGCTAATAACTTTGAAGCTCATTTAACTTCTCCAGAGCAAGTGGCCAATCCTGCGAAATGGATTACTCACCTTTATATTCCGGTTAAATAAACACCTATGTTTAAACAACTATTATTGATTTTTATAGGTGGCGGCCTAGGTAGTGTTCTGCGTTACCTAATCAGTAAAAGTTTGAATTTTGAAACGGCATTTATTCCCTTTGGGACTTTTACGGTAAATATCCTGGGTAGTTTACTACTAGGATTAATTCTGGGGATCGCTGCCAGATCTAATATTTTCAACTCTAATATTGTATTATTCCTGGCCGTTGGCTTTTGTGGCGGCTTTACAACTTTTTCCAGTTTCGCTTTGGAAAATCAGGCACTTTTACGCACTGGTTATTATCTTAATTTCTTCTTTTATGCCTTCGGAAGCATAATTCTTGGAATTTTGGCCGTCTTTTTAGGTCTTTTTCTCTCTAAATTGACTTAGCCAGGTTCAATAAAAATAGAAACTAAACAAAACTTGCTTATATTTTAAAACAACCCCTAAAAAATTAGGGGTTGTTTTTGTTTAATTCACATTAATTTACCAATAACCCCTATTATTTTAAGGGTGTTGTGATATTTTTATATATTTATACCCATCAAAAATCAAGTTTTTATGAAAAAAATAGAAGCCATTATTAGAAAATCCAGGTTTGATGAAGTTAAGAAAGCACTTCATGAAACCGAAGTCAACTTTTTCAGCTATTGGGATGTTACCGGGGTTGGTAACGAAAAACAAGGCCACGTATATCGGGGAGTGTCATACAGCACCAGCGATATTCAACGGCGTAAAATCTCATTGGTAGTCTCAGATCATAATGTAGAACGCACCGTAGAAACTATTATAAAAGCCGCACATACCGGCTCGGTGGGAGACGGAAAAATATTTGTGTCGCCGGTAGAAGAAGCCTATCGCATAAGAACTAGAGAGAAAGGAACTGACTCCCTTTCTTAAAAAATCAACTCTTTAAAAAATCACTTTATGGAATTACTTACTGTTAATAATGTTTGGATGATGGTGTGTACCGCACTGGTCTTTTTTATGCATCTTGGTTTCTCACTCCTTGAAGTTGGACTTACAAGACAAAAAAATGCCATTAATATCCTCTTTAAAAACGTGTTTATTATTTGTGCCGGGTTACTTACCTATTCTATTATTGGGTTTAACTTAATGTACCCAGGCTCTTTTATTGCCGGAATAATTCCGGATTATTTCTTCGACCTTTTTGGATTAAGTGCTCCTATGGCGGACGGTTCTTTAGACTTAGCTTATAACGAAGGGTATACTTACTGGACAGATTTCTTATTCCAGGGAATGTTTGCGGCAACCGCGGCAACTATAGTTTCCGGGGCAGTTGCAGAACGAATTAAACTGGGAAGTTTTATGCTTTTTTCTGTGATCTATATCACGTTTGTTTATCCCATTGTAGGCTCCTGGAAATGGGGTGGCGGATTCTTAGACGGTCTTGGTTTTTACGATTTTGCAGGTTCTACCCTGGTACACTCCGTAGGTGGATGGGCAGCCTTGATTGCTATCTATTTACTAGGAGCTAGATTAGGGAAATTTAGCAAAGACGGTCAGTCTCACGCGATTCCGGGTCACAATATCCCTCTGGCCACTGCGGGAGTTTTTATCCTTTGGTTAGGATGGTTTGGCTTTAATGGGGGTTCAGTGCTTTCTGCCGATCCTTCTTTAACTTCCATCACCCTGGTAACTACTTGCCTTGCTGCGGCAGCCGGTGGTATTTCAGCCTTTGTGGTTTCAACAATTGCTTATAAGAATTATGACCTTACCATGTTTCTAAACGGAATCTTGGGTGGACTCGTTGGTATTACAGCCGGTGCAGATCTTATGAGCCCATTAGACGCTGTTCTTATTGGCCTGGTTGCAGGAGGTGTTATCGTATTCGGAGTATCACTTATTGATAAACTTAAACTAGATGATCCTGTTGGTGCCGTAGCTGTTCACCTTGCTTGTGGAATTTGGGGAACGCTTGCCGTAGGAATCTTCGGAAGTATGGCTGGTTTTGATCAATTACTTGTACAACTTGCAGGCGTGGGGATAATTGGTGCTTTCTGTTGTATTTCAGCATTTATAATTCTTTCAATTATTAAAGCCACAATGGGCTTAAGGATGGAAGAAAAAGAAGAAACTGAAGGCTTAGATGCTCACGAACACGGTATGGATGCCTATGCCGAATTTGGAACAGCTCACGATAGATAAAATTTTTTTGAAGCTTTTAGAAAAAAAAAGGAGCGCTTGGCGGAGCGCCCCCTATATGTAAATCTCTCATAAAGCTTTGCTCAACATATTTCAAATCATTAAACAAGACTTTTATTATGAAAAAATTCACTACTGCAAATATCCAAAAAATATTCTTTTTAGGAATATGCTTTGTTATCGGTTCTAACCTTCAAGCTCAGGAAGCTGAAGCAACTGAAACCGAAAGCTTTATGTCTAATTTTAGTATCAGCGGTTCTGTAGATACTTATTTTAGAACAAATTTCAACGGATTAAACAAATACGAATATAACGATGCTGGCGATCCTATTGTAGGTCCGCAAGCTCCAGCTTCTTCCTTTGCAAACGATCCTGGTTTTGCTATTGGAATGGCCAATGTGATTTTAGGGTACGAAGGTGAAAAAGTAGGTTTTGTGGCCGATTTGGTTTTCGGTCCACGTGGTGAAGATGCGGTTTTTGCATCTGCGGCTCCTAATAATATTGTTAATCAGTTGTATGCTTACTGGAATGTTTCAGATGCTGTTACTTTAACACTGGGAAATTTCAATACTTTCCTGGGTTATGAAGTAATTTCACCGGCTGCCAATTTCAACTATTCCACCTCATATATGTTCTCCTATGGGCCATTCTCCCATACGGGAATTAAAGCTGATTTTGCCATAGACGATAACTGGAGCGCAATGTTGGCAATAATGAACCCAACAGACTGGACTGAGTTCAACCCCTACGGAAAATATTCTTTTGGAGGCCAGCTGGGCTATTCTACCGGAAACGGCAGCGCATTTTTAAATCTAATATATGGAGAGCAAATGCCACTTTCAGATGAAGCTACTTTTCAGATAGACTTAACTACAGGATGGGATTTTTCCGAAGCTTTTTATTTAGGACTCAATACCACCTATAATACTACCGATGGGGAAGGGTTTTATGGAGCTGCGCTTTATCCACAAATTCAAACATCAGATAGTTTTGCTATTGGTTTAAGAGCTGAATATTTTAAAGAATTAGAAGATGGCGGGCCTGTTTATGGAGCTGATGCAGAAGCAATAGACTTCACTCTTACCGGGAGTTATAAGGTTGGAAGCCTAACTATAAAACCTGAATTGCGTTTGGATAAAGTTTCTAACACGCCATCCCCGGTTTTTGTGAATTCAGATTTAGAAGGAACCGATAATCTTTCGTCTTTTGTCCTGGCTGCAGTTTATGCGTTTTAAAAACTAATTATTTAAAGTTCTTAAGGCCTGCTGAAATGACTTTTACCAAATGATTTTCAGCAGGCCTTATAATACAGGAAAAGTTACCATTATAAGCATAGTAAGGATTATGCTTTATTAAGATCTAACAAATTGGAATCACCCTCCGGTATCCTTAAGTCTGAATACCGTCCGCCGGAGTTGGTGGTTTCGCTGTTATTAATATCTGCAAAATCCAAACAATCTTCTGCCACGCTCAATTTAAATTTAGTTGAAAGACAAGATATTTATTCTAAGAATAAGACCTTGGAAGATTCTGATTTCCTATTCTTTCGGAAAATTAAACCGCCTTTTTTCATCCTAATACAAATGAAACAGGTAGAATTAAAATAAGTAAACTACCTCGGAGCAAGCCCACGAGCCATTATAGGAAATATTTTAATTTAAAGGCAAGTCTCGGAGCATTAAATCTGGATTATCAAGTAAAAACCAAATTTCAATTTAACTTTCAGCCCGATAATATTTTGCTTCCCCAAGATATTCCCTGATTTTGGAGTTATATTCTTCACTTAGTTTAAGATCTAAGATTCCTTCTATATCATATAAGGCTTCCAAGTCATCAAAACCGGTTTTTAGTAAATCTTCAAGATATAAAAGGGCTGTTTCGTGATCGCCATCGTGACCGGCAATCTTAATGATGTTTAAATAAGCTTCAGGATCATCTTTATCGAATATAGTTCTAAGAATACTTACGAAGATTTTAGACCTGGAATCAGCCTGGGAATTTACATAAGCATCATAATAATTTTTACTTAGGTTATCAAGAAATCCCTGAAGCCTGTTGGCCATTTTCTGTTTGGAGCCGCTATATTTTTCTTCATTTTCTTTTAATTCTTCCACCTGGGCAGCCCACCACCCAATATTTTCAAAATTGGAAGTCACCACATCGGTTTCCATATAATAAATATATTCTTCCTGTTTATTTTTTTCTTCAGCCACAACGCTTCGGTAATCCCGTCTTTGCTGCCTAAAAGCTTTATTTCTCCTGGTATTCCTTATCTGGTCGCGTAAATCTATATCCAGATCAAAATCATCATATTTATCTTCAATTTGTTTTAGCTTTTCAAAAGCCTGGTAGTAGTTACGGGTGCGCCTTAAAACCTCTGCATATTCGGCCTCCTCCGTAAACAGTTTTTTTACTAACTCCAGGTCTTGCGGCCTTTTCCCTTCTTTCATCGCATTCAAGGTAAAGCCCGCAACAGCATTCTGGATTACATCGGCAACAGGCCATTCTACTTTATCCTCGCAGGAGTAATAGCTTATCTCTGTCGGGAAGTTTCTTTTATCTAAATAAGCTTTAATTTCCTCCAGAACAAATAGCGTATTATTACTATCACAAGCCACCGCGCTAAACATAAATTTATTATTAGCATTTAGATATTGAGTGTTTATCCAGGCATTTTCCACAGCCAATACCCCGGCAATATTATTATATATAAAAGGCAATGCCCCAGCCAACTGCCCACCTTCTGAAAGGCCCGCAACATAAACCTGTTCCCTGTCTATAGACAGCATACCGTCTACCTGATTTATAAATGGTCCTATTTTATTAATATTGTTTTTTAAAGAATCCTTCTTTAAGTTTAAATTAGAGGCAGCAATAATATATGATTGTTCTTCGGCCACTGCTCTGAAAAGCTGTGTAGCTCCACTTCCCCTTCCCTGAGGATCGAAAACAAAAATTACCGGCCATTGTTTCTCTTTGTTAAAATTTTGGGGTAGGTATAAAGCAAAACTATTTGCGGTGGTGTCGGCAATTGGAATTGAATCTACAATTTTACCTAAAGGAATTTCCAAATCTTGTGAGTTCCCAAATTGAGGTATAAAAGCTAAAAGTAAAATCAAAAAAGGTATTTTTTTCATAATAAAATCACATAATTACCATAAATATAAGCATAGATATCAAAAAACCGTATATAAAAAAGCCTTCATCGCGCGATGAAGGCTTAATAAATATATAGGTCTAAATTCTACTTTTTTATACGCTGTAATCTCAAATTGTTATTTCCCAATAAAAGACGGGCTATTAGGGAGACTACAAGTAAGTCAGCAAAGATTAAAAACAATACCCTTACAACTTCAATACCAGCAAAACTTAATCCGGAAAATCCTATCGCACCAGTTACTGCGGCCACGATAAGGAATACTAAACTATACTTTCTCATATGTAATTTCTTTTTTTATAAAGGTAAGCACAGTGTAGTCGCATTAGTATTAAGGAAATTACAATTTGCTATAATTTAACTAAAACAAATATCGGTTTTAGAAATTCGTTAAAAATGGTGAAAAAAGCCTGGATTTAACAAAAAATAAAAATATAACGGCGAAAATTCATTGAGTCAAAAATTTCTCAAAATCGATATTCACTAGAAATTAAGATTATCTCACCCCATTTTTATTAATTGCAGCAAATTCTATAACCTGTGAAAGCACGATATGAGTTTTTGTTTCCCCATATGTAATAAGTTTATCTATAAATTCCTCCAGATGCGCCTGATCTTGTAATACCACTTCCATAATAATATTTTCATTTCCGGTAATGCGATAGCAATTGCTTACTTCCTTAAAATCCGTTACTTTTTCTAAAAATGGTTTTAACCTGCCCATAAATGCCCGCAGGGTAATAATTGCTTTTAATTGATGCCCTGTTTTATGATAAGAGATTTGGGTCTTATATCCTTTAATAATCCCGGCATCTTCCATTTTCTTTACTCTTTCAGCTACTGCAGGAGAGCTTAATCCTATTTCGCGCCCAATCTCAGCGAAAGAATAACGGGCATTTTCCTGTAATCTATTTAAGATAGCCCAGTTGAATTCGTCAATTTGCATATTAAAGTTTTAATTAATTAATACCTTCTATTTAAAGGTAAAATCTAATTTAGAGGTTAAAAAACAAAGATAAGATATTTAATTTCTGATTAATTTTATAGGAAATTAATTTCCATGTCACAGGCTTTTTCGCATAATACCAATCAATTATCAGTTTACCGGAAAGCTCTGGAAATATTCAAACTTTCCAGGGCAATGGCTGTGCATTTTACGCAGGATAAACACGTGGTGGAAATGGGATTTTCGGCCAGCCCAAAAGATAGATATGCCGGGGATCTTGTAACCGAATCACTTCAACTGGCGCCAGGTGTAGCTGCAGTAGCTTCAGCAAAAAATTCTGGCTCGCGTTTAGAGCGTATTCGAAATATTAGAAGGGCAAGTAAAAGCTTAAAATTACTCTGTAAAAATCTGGAGTTTTCTGATGTACGGGAAAGTGAATTTTTAGCACTTTTAAGGAAAGAGATTCAAATATTCGATAAAATGATCGCAGACTGGATTCAACAACTAAGAAAATCTTAGGCTACTTCTTTTTAAAAGAAAGCTATTTTAATTCCTTCAATCAGCATATTGGTTCCGATTATTGCTATAATTAGCCCCATTATTTTTTCGATCACAATAATCTTGTTTTGACCAATAAACCGCACCAGATAATCACTGGAAATAAAAGCCAGATGATTTAAAATCATAATCAGTCCAAACATTGCCACAATAATCCCCATATCCAGATAACTTGCGGTAGTTGTGTAATTCATTGCGGTTACAATTGTTCCGGGGCCGGCAAGAATTGGAATTGCCAATGGAGAAATAGAAATCCCTTCGTTAAAATCTATTTCTTTCTGGTTATCAATACTCGATTGTTGCGCCCTTATCATTTCAAAACCCACAAAAAACACAAGTATACCCCCAGTAATTTTAAAGGCAGGAATGGTTAAACCAAAAAGCTGAAAGATGTATTTTCCCAATAAAATAAATCCGGTCACGATCACGAAAGCCGTAAAAGTTGCTTTTTTTGAAATAAAGCGCTTTCTCTTTCCATCGGCCTGCTTGGTAAGGCTTAGAAATATTGGGATATTCCCAATAGGATTATTGATCGCGAAAAATGCGGTAAACGCACCTATGGCATATAACCAGATATTTTCCATAGATTTATATTTTTGGTACTTAAGGGGTTAAAAATTAGAAGCTGCAAAATTAATCTGAAATTTTAGCCCCACCCAATAAAAAAGATAAAACTTTTAAGCACTATGGAACTTGATAATTATAGAGAATCACCACTTTTTCAAAAAGCTGAAGAAATTCTAAATATGGTTCATCGCATCATAGAATTGATACCTGAAGAAAATGAAGTGCTAAAAAGCACCGGAGATTTTATGATAGCCGACGCTTTAAAATTGCCTGCCAAAATTGCCGGGGCCGAAGGAGCTGATTTATATGATATACGTATGGAAAATGCCGCGATAATTAGAAAAAGTGCGAAGGATATTTATGTTTCCTGTAATCATTTTTTTACTAAAGATTTTAAAGAAACCGAATACCTGCACCTTTTAAGAGATAGGATTTAAGAATTTCGCGTACTATTTGCTGAATGGGTAAAAACTTTTGATGAATGGAATTACATTATAGATCGATGGGGATTGTTTAATCCGCCGGGGATTAATTATGACGATAAAGACCCTGATGATGATATTCCTTTTGACAATCCTTTCGGGGAAGATAATCCTGACTGAATCAAAAAATCCCAATGAGGCTAACGCCCATTGGGATCAGTGATTTTTAAATAATTCGGGTTTAAGAGTTCCCAATGTCGCTGCGCTTATCGGGAGGTGGTATTCCTTTATAAAACATTCTCTTTCAAAAGATCCCGATATCGCTGAGCTCATCGGGATAAGCAGCCTGCAGCTTTTTCTCTGCCCTTCGTTTTAGAAAAAGGGCGATCTGCTTACATATTTCTCCTATACTGTCCACCAACTTCAAACATCGCCTTAGTTATTTGGCCAAGGGAGCAAACTTTGGTAGCTTCCATTAGTTCCTTAAAAATGTTTTCGTTTTTAATAGATGCTTCTCTAATTTTCTCCAAAGCTTCTTCAGCGGAATCTTCTTTGGCTTTGTGAAGCGTGTTCAGCGTTTTAAGCTGATGTTGTTTTTCTTCTTCTGTCGCTCTTATCACCTCGCCCGGTGTAACCGTTGGCGAACCGGTAGAACTTAAAAAGGTATTTACACCAATAATCGGGTAGTCACCATTATGCTTTAAAGTCTCGTAATGCAGACTTTCTTCCTGAATTTTTCCGCGTTGGTACATTGTTTCCATTGCGCCAAGTACGCCTCCTCTTTCTGTGATTCGGTCGAATTCAGTTAAAACGGCTTCTTCTACAAGATCGGTTAGCTCTTCAATAATAAATGATCCCTGGATTGGATTTTCGTTTTTCGCAAGCCCCAGTTCTTTATTGATAATCAATTGAATCGCCATCGCCCTTCTTACCGAATCTTCTGTAGGCGTGGTAATCGCTTCATCGTAGGCATTGGTATGCAGGGAATTACAGTTGTCGTAAATCGCATACAAGGCCTGAAGCGTTGTTCTAATATCATTAAAATCAATCTCCTGGGCGTGCAAAGACCTTCCGGAAGTCTGGATGTGATATTTCAGCATCTGCGCTCTTGGGTTTGCGCCATATTTATGTTTCAGCGCTTTAGACCAGATTTTACGTGCAACTCTTCCAATTACCGCATATTCAGGATCAATTCCATTGGAAAAGAAAAATGAAAGATTGGGACCAAATTTATTGATATCCATTCCCCTGCTTAAATAATATTCCACGTAAGTGAAACCATTAGCTAAAGTAAATGCCAATTGTGTAATTGGATTGGCGCCGGCTTCAGCAATATGATATCCTGAAATTGAAACCGAATAAAAATTTCTTACTTTTTCTTTAATGAAATACTCCTGAACATCGCCCATTAAACGCAAAGCGAATTCTGTAGAAAAAATACAGGTATTTTGTGCCTGGTCTTCTTTAAGGATATCTGCCTGCACCGTTCCCCGAACTACGCTAATGGTTTGTTCTTTGATTTCAGCATAAACTTCTGCCGGCAAAACCTGGTCTCCGGTAAGGCCTAAAAGCATTAAGCCAAGTCCATTATTCCCTTCAGGTAGTTCGCCACGATAAACCGGGCGGTCTAAACCATTTTCGTCATAAAGCTCCTTATATTTTTCTTCAACTTTATCTTCAAGCTGATTTTCTTTGATGTATTTCTCACATTGCTGATCTATAGCGGCATTCATAAAGAAACCGAGCAACATAGGCGCCGGTCCATTAATCGTCATACTCACCGAAGTCATCGCATCGGCCAAATCAAAGCCGGAATACAGTTTCTTAGCATCATCTAAACAGCAAATAGAAACCCCGGAATTACCGATTTTCCCATAAATATCCGGACGTTCATCCGGATCATTTCCGTAAAGAGTAACCGAATCAAATGCGGTGGAAAGCCTTTTTGCAGGCAAGCCCATACTTACATAATGAAAACGACGGTTTGTACGCTCTGGTCCACCTTCACCGGCAAACATCCTGGTAGGATCTTCCCCCTGGCGCTTAAAAGGATAAAGCCCCGCGGTATATGGAAACTCTCCAGGTACATTTTCCTGAAGGCACCATTTTAAAATATCTCCCCAGGCCTTATATTTTGGCAAAGAAACTTTAGGAATTTGAGAATGTGAAAGCGACTCGGTATGCGTATCAATTTTGATCTCTTTATCACGAACTTTAAATGAATAAACCGGCTCTACATATCTGGTAACTTTTTCCTGCCAGCTTTGAATCACCTCCCAGTTATAAGGATCGAGATCCATTTTTACACGATCAAATTCAGTAAAAAGTAACTTTAGAAAATCCTTTTGAGAATCTTCGGCAAAATCATTTATTTCTTCCTGGTTAATGCGGTGTTTCTCTATATATTGCGATTGATTAGTCATATCCATACCAGAAACCGACTCGATAGTTTTAAAAACTCCGTAAAGCTTTTGGGCTACTTCAGCCTGGTTAGCAGCTTTTTCATCGTAACTTCTGTTATTCTCGGCAATTTCTGAAAGATAACGTGTTCGTTTCGGTGGAATCACGAAAATCTTCTCGCTCATTTCCGCAGAAATCTCAAAAGTAGAATTTAGATCGGCTTTGGTTTTTTCAGCAACCGTATCCATAATTTCACGATACAGGGTATTCATCCCCGGATCGTTAAACTGAGAAGCGATAGTTCCAAAAACCGGTAATTTATCGGCGTCTTCATGCCATAACTGGTGGTTACGCTGATATTGTTTTTTAACATCACGCAATGCATCCTGCGCGCCGCGTTTATCGAATTTATTTATGGCCACCAAATCGGCAAAATCCAGCATATCGATTTTTTCCAGTTGTGTAGCCGCACCAAATTCAGGAGTCATTACATATAAAGCCACATCAGAATGATCCATAATTTCGGTATCACTCTGTCCAATTCCCGAAGTTTCAAGAATAATCAAATCGAATTCAGCTGCTTTTAAAACCTCAACGGCTTCAGCCACATGTTTGGAAAGCGCAAGATTGGACTGGCGAGTCGCCAGGGAACGCATATAAACATTTTCATTATTTATCGCGTTCATTCTAATTCTATCTCCCAGTAAAGCGCCGCCGGTTTTTCTTTTTGAAGGATCTACCGAGATAATCCCAATATTTTTTTCAGGAAAATCGCTTAAAAATCGGCGTACCAATTCATCTACTAAACTGGATTTTCCGGAGCCACCGGTTCCCGTAATTCCCAAAACAGGAATTTTACTATTTTCAGTTTCTTTTCTTATTGGCTCGAAATGTTTAAGAAAAGAATCATGTTTATTTTCAGCAAGGGAAATAAGCCTTGAAATAGTATTTACATTTTTATCTTTTAAATCTTCAGCAACAGATTTTTCTTCAACTAAATCACGGGTTTCTGTATCTACCCGCTGCACCATATCATTGATCATTCCCTGCAGTCCCATTTCACGGCCATCGTCTGGAGCGTAAATTCGGGTAATTCCGTAATCCATCAATTCTTTGATTTCTTCCGGCAGAATTACTCCGCCACCACCGCCAAAAATAGCGATATGACCGGCATTTTTCTCCTGAAGCAAATCGTGCATATACTTAAAATATTCGGTGTGCCCGCCCTGGTAGGAGGTCATAGCAATTGCCTGTGCATCTTCCTGAATGGCGCAATTCACCACCTCATCCACACTACGATCGTGGCCAAGGTGAATTACTTCAACTCCCGTAGACTGGATGATTCGGCGCATAATGTTTATGGCTGCATCATGCCCGTCAAAAAGCGAAGCTGCAGTTACTATTCTTATTTTATTTTTAGGGGTATATGGTTTTTGTTGTTCCATTTGTAATGATATCGTGTTTTTGGTACTGCAATTTACGAAAATTGTAATTCTCAAGAGCCTTCCGTAATATTAATATAATTCTAAATTAAGTTCTGTTGAAACAGCCCAAAATGCTTAATTTTATCCTCCTAAAATCGTGCTATGTCAAAAGTTACGCTTCTTATCCATTGCCCTGACACTTCAGGAATTATTGCTCATGTCACATCTTTTTTTTTTAAAAGGCAGGGCAATATTATTTATATAGATCAATATGTAGACGTCGAAAATACTGTTTTTTTTATGCGCCTGGAATGTGAGTTTAATGCGGAAACCAATATCAGTGCCACCAAAGAAGAATTTAAGGAAACTGTAGCAGAGAAGTATAAAATGGCCTGGCAAATGTATTCGGCTGATTCAGAGCCCCGGATGGCTGTTTTTGTTTCTAAATATGATCATTGTCTTTATGATATTTTAAGCCGATACAAATCGGGCGAACTTCAGGCGGTTATTCCCTTAATTATCAGTAACCACAAGGAGCTTGAACATGTAGCACAAAATTTTGATATCCCGTTTTATCATATTCCCATAGCGCCAGATAAAAAAGAAAAAGCCACTGAAGCTCAGCTTAAATTGCTTCAAAAAGAAAATATAGATTTTATTGTACTGGCCAGGTATATGCAAATAATACCAAAGCCTTTAATAACAGCCTTCACCAATCGAATCATTAATATTCATCATTCTTTCTTACCCGCCTTTGCCGGAGCTAAACCATACCATTTGGCTTATAAGCGCGGTGTAAAAATAATTGGAGCTACCAGTCATTACGTTACTGAAGAATTAGACGCCGGGCCCATCATTGAACAGGACATTACCCGAATTTCGCACAGCCATTCTATTAAAGACCTTATTTTAAAAGGAAGAGATCTGGAAAAAATTGTGCTTGCCAGAGGTATAAAACTTCATATTGAACGAAAAACGCTGGTTTTTAATAATAAGACCATTATTTTCACCTGATATTCTGAAATTTATTTTAGTGCCAAAAATGATATATTTGTACGAAACCCATGCTATGAAAAAATTATCCCTGATCCTGAGTATTCTCTTATTTTTATCCTGTGCTGAGCTTCAGGAAATTGCCAGCCAATACCCGGCAGGGGTTAGTAATACTGAAATAGCTTCAGGTTTGCGCCAGGCATTAGATATGGGAATTGATAAGCAGGTTACAAAACTCACTGAAGAAAACGGATTTTACAGTAATGAATTAGTGAGAATTACTCTCCCGCCCGAATTACAAAAAGTAGACAAAACACTTCGTGATGTTGGTTTAGATGCATTAGCCGATGAAGGTTTAAAAGTTTTAAACCGTGCTGCCGAAGAAGCTGTAAAAGAAGCTACACCAATATTCGTAAACGCCGTGAGAGAAATTACATTTGACGATGCCCGGAATATTCTATTAGGCCAGAATAATGCAGCTACCATGTATCTTACCGGGAAAACCGAAGAACCACTTTACGGAAAATTCAATCCCGTTGTTACCACTTCTCTGGAAAAAGTTGGCGCTACCGAAATTTGGACTAATATCATTAACCGATACAACAACTTACCCCTTACTAATAATGTAAATCCAGATCTTGCAGATTACGTGACGAAGAAAGCCTTAAATGGAGTCTATACTATGATTGCTGTTGAAGAAAAAGAAATTAGAGAAAAAGTTGCTTCAAGAACCACCAATCTCTTAAAACGCGTATTTGCATTACAGGACAGCCAATATTAAAATTTTTTTAGATATTGAAATAAAAGATTCTAATCTATTGTGCTAAAAGTTAGACTACCTCATAAATCAGAGGTTTATCTAACTTTTTTAACATTTATAAGCAAGAAGAAGGATTTTTTACATCAAACTTAACGCTGACTTTGCAAAACCTTGTGCTTATAGGCCATATTTTTGTATTAAAGAAGAATACAGACTTATGTTCAAAATTTTTGAAACAAGATCTACAGAAGAATGCCTTTGTGATAAGTATACCTATCTTATGCACAAAGCTTTTAAATTGGCGCTAACCGACAAGGAAGAAAGCGACCGACTTAATGCTCGTGCTAAAAAAATTCTAAGAGAATTACGGAGAATGCAATACGATAAAATAGATTATTAGGTACTGAGCTTTTTAAAATAGTCAATTGCTTCTACTAATCGTGACCCGTACCAGCTAAAATACTCCCCATCCACTAATTTAATTTCCATATTTAATTCTGAAAAATACTCCTTATGCATTTCTTTGAATGGAAATGGCTCTGAGGAAAGTAATAATAGTTCAGGATTTTTTGCTTTTATTTCTTCAAAAGTAGTTTCCGGATAGCGCGATTCCTTAAAAACATTTTCGAACTTATTCAACTTTAAAAGTTCATCTATAAAAGTGTCTTGGCCCGCAACCATTAAAGGTTTTTTCCAAATAAAATATGCAACTTTTTTTACCGGTTTATCCCTAAGTTGCTCCTGTAATGCTGTTATTTTTCTCTTTATGGAATTCACCATCGTTTCTACTAAAGCTACTTTCTGAAAAATTTCACCATACTGAAACATCAATTCAAAAGCATCTTCAATTTTAACAATATCTGAAACGTGAACGGGGGCAATTTCTTCTAGCTCGCCCACCATTTCTTTGGTATTTTCCTCTTTATTGCAGAGAATAATATCAGGATTTAAAGCCTTAATTTTTTTCAGCTTCACTTCTTTTGTACCACCTACGATAGTTTTGGTTTTTCGGAGATATTCGGGATGCACACAAAACTTTGTGATTCCTACCAGGTTTTCTTCCAGGCCTAAATCGACTAAAAGTTCAGTTTGGCTGGGTACTAAGGAGATAATTCGTTTGGGTATTGTTGGAAGGTAAACTTTTCTTTCTAATTGATCCTTTACTTCCATGGCAAGAGAATTAAAGCTGCTTCAATTCTTCGGCCATTTGTTGCTGAAGCACTTCCGCTTTGGCACCTGCTATTTCAGCAAAATTTGAAGATTCTGAAGCATAAATAATCTTTCGGGAAGAATTCACTAAAAGACCAACATTTTTAGTCATTCCGTATTTACAAACATCTTCCAGTTTCCCACCCTGTGCACCAACACCTGGAACTAACAAGAAATTCTCGGGAATTATTTCCCTGATTTCCTTTAAAAATTCAGCCTTAGTCGCACCAACAACATACATAAGTCGGTCGGCATTTTTCCAGGTTTTAGAAGTTTTTAGCACTTTTTTATAAAGCTCTTCTCCATCTATTTTTTGCGTTTGAAAATCGAAAGCACCTTCATTAGATGTTAAAGCCAATAAAATCGCCTGCCGGTTATCAAATTCGAGAAAAGGCTCTACGGAATCCTTTCCCATATAAGGAGCAACCGTTACCGAATCGAACCCAAGATCTCTAAGAAAGGTTTTAGCATACATCCTTGAAGTATTACCAATATCACCGCGTTTGGCATCAGCAATGGTATACATTTCCGGATATTCGTGATGAAGGTAATTTATGGTTTTTTCCAAAGCCTGCCAGCCTTCAACACCATTGGCTTCATAAAATGCGATATTCGGCTTATAGGCCACGCAAAATTTATGGGTAGCATCTATAATCGCTTTATTAAATTCAAAAATAGGATCGTCTTCTGATAATAAATAGGTGGGAATTCGGTCTATATCCACATCAAGCCCTACAGATAAAAAAGACTTTTTTTTCAGGATCTGTTCGGTTAATTCTTGTGGAGACATAGGTTAGGTTTTGTAATTAATATGTTTAAAAATATAAAAAGAAAATTCCGCTTTCGCGGAAAGTAATTCTTAAAATAAGATTCTCACTAATATTAGAATTGTAGATCTCCGCCTTCACGGAGGTGACTATTTTTAGAATATATCTGAATTTTCTTTAAGTTTTTCGGTATTTTCTACCAGTCTAAGCTCATCTATAATTTTTTGAATATCCCCGTTTATAATATTGGAAAGATCGTACAACGTAAGATTTATACGGTGATCTGTAACCCTTCCCTGGGAATAATTATAGGTTCTAATTTTGGCACTACGGTCACCACTGGAAACCATTGAGTTTCTTTTAGCGGCATCGGCCTCCTGCTTTTTAGCCAGTTCAATTTCATATAAACGAGAACGTAAAACCCTAAAAGCTTTTTCCTTGTTTTTATGCTGCGATTTTTGATCCTGGCACTGGGCTACCAATCCTGTTGGTTCATGGGTTAAACGTACCGCAGAATAGGTGGTATTTACCGATTGCCCACCAGGACCGGAAGAACAGAAATAATCTATCCTTACGTCTTTCATATCAATTTGCACATCAAATTCTTCAGCTTCCGGAAGCACCATAACGGTAGCTGCAGAAGTATGAACACGTCCCTGGGTTTCGGTTTGTGGTACCCGTTGAACTCGGTGAACACCAGCTTCAAACTTCATTGTTCCATACACATCTTCGCCGGAAACTTCAAAGATCATTTCTTTAAATCCGCCACTTGTACCTTCGCTATAATCTACAATATTGTGTTTCCAGCCTTTGCTTTCTACATATTTAGTGTACATTCTATAAAGATCTCCGGCAAAAATACTGGCCTCGTCCCCACCGGTTCCTGCTCTAATTTCCATCACCACGTTTTTGGCGTCGTCTGGATCTTTAGGCACCAACATCATCCTGATCTTTTCTTCCAGCTTCGGAACTTCCTTTTCGGCTTCTTCCAACTGCATTTTGGCCATTTCGGTCATTTCTGCGTCGCTTCCATCGGAAATAATTTCTTTGGCTTCTTCTATGTTATTTGTGAGCTCCAAATATTTTTCGCGCACATCCATTAAAGCCTTAAGATCCTTATACTCTTTATTTAATTCTATATATCGCTTTTGATCTGAAATCACATCGGGTTGAATAATTAGATCATTCACCTCATCAAAACGCTGCTTTACTATATTAAGCTTCTCAATCATATAATCACTCTGATTTTAGGAAAACAAATTTACGATAAATTGCCCGAAATGTAAGATTAGCTTTAAATGTTTTCCAATTCAGTCACCGCAGCATGATCCCTCTCTAATGAAGCAAATTTCACCAGTACTAAAAGAGAGAGAGCATAGAAAATCCGATCGGCATAAAAGAATTCATAAAATTCAAGGTAATAAGCTATAAATGAAGTGATATCAGAAAAGACCACGAATAAGGTCGCAGCTGTATAGTAAAAAGACGGATTGCTCGCGTAACGGTTGCTATAAGAAATCGCTGTAATTACCATAGCCATCATCGCCATCCCGTAAGCAAAAAACAAAATATCCAGATAAGGGTAAATAAATTTTTCCGGAACCATCTCTACTAAAGTTACCAGCATCGCCAGGTTTAAGCCCAGAATTACCATAAAAAGAATCTTCTGAAAAAGATTGGTCTTTATTTTATTTAATTCAGGCACCACTACAAACGTCAGTAATGTATAAGCTGAGATCTTCACAAGAAAAGTTAAGGCATTGAAAAAGACATTTTCATAAAAAAACATAAAAACATCTGATATTAAAAATAGAATAAATATACTCAGCACCTTTTTTGAATAAGAATTCTGTAAAAACAGCAGTATAAAAATGAGACCGGTACTTATTAACCTCGACCAGCGGTTTAGATCGATCTCATTCTGAGATATTACCAGGCAGTTAAAAATTAATAAAGGCAGTACAATTAAAAGCAGCAATTTATTGGAGAGCATTGTCATTAAGTTTGGTTGTATAAAATCTACGTAAAAACAATAAAAAGGTTTTAATCAAGTTGATTTTAAGGTGAAAAAATTGATTTGCTACCTGTTTTGCTGAAAACGACTGGTCTAAATTTTTGTAAATAAGAAATTTAGAAAAACATCCCGGATATAATTCTAGAAGTCATTTTTTTAAGTTCGGTTATCTCATCCAAGCTGTGAGCCTTAAAAAATAGAACATTCGATCTGAAAAGAATAAAGAACCTCGGGGCAAGCCCACGAGGTATGAATCGGAAAACTATTTTATAATTTCGAGGCAAGCCTCTGGGAATTAAACCCTCAATGAGGGATTAAATTTCACCATTTGAAGCATTATTGTAGGTAGGTATTTCTAAGGGTTTAATCCAAAAAAGAAGTATTAAACCTAAACTGAAAATATGAAGAAATCTATCAGGATAATAAAATACTGGTGTATCTAAATAATATGCAATAAAGATATTAACATCAGAAAGGGTCATGAAAAGTGCAGCCAGTAAAAAATATGCGCTTTTTGCGTTGGTATACCTATTGTTATAAGTAATGGCCGCGCCCACCAATATCATTGTGAGAATCGTAAATCCTAAATACGCCGGAACAAAATAATTGTATAAATGAGCTTCAGGTACCATAGCCAACAATTCAAACAACAAATAAATATTTACAGCTATTACGAAAAGCCCTATTAACAATTCTAAAAAACTATACTTTATATTCCGAATTTTAGGAAAAATAATTAAAATCAATAGAAAAAAGGTAAGCGCCCTGGCAAGGAAGGTTATAAAATTAAAAATCTGATTTTCATAAAAAAGTAGCGATATATCGCAAATCTAAAAAGAAAGCAATACATAATGCATTTTAGCCTTTAAAGCTTCAAAATATAAACTCCATAAAATAAAATAGGAAGAAGCTGCTACCCTTAACCACCTGCTGTCTTCTTCACCTAAAAAATAGAGACCAAGTAAATTGAGGATAACCCAAAATCCTGTTGAGGCAGAAAGGGTCTGTAAATTAAATTTATTTGGCAAGAGTTTAAATTTTTAACGCTTAAACAGGTGCGAATCATTTTCGCCAGTATTTCAAAATCATATAAATCAACCGATTTTTGATCTCCTTCCAACGGTTACCTATATAATTAAAAAAATAGTATACTATTAAACTTCGTATTTATAAATGGGAATATAAATTTACCTCTTCAATAGGAACAAGCTTGAGCTATTCATACTGAAACTCCCCGAATTCACTTTTTATAGTGAGTTTATTTTCTTCAGAAGCTTCTACCCTACCAACAATTTGTGCATCTACATCAAAAGATTTGGAAATTGCTATAATTTCTTCGGCAATTTCAGGATTTAAGTATAGTTCCATGCGGTGCCCCATATTAAAGACCTGGTACATCTCTTTCCAGTCGGTTTTACTTTCCTGCTGAATAAGTTTGAAAAGCGGTGGTACTTCAAACATATTGTCTTTTATAATATGCAGCTTGTTTATAAAGTGAAGGATTTTGGTTTGCGCACCTCCACTGCAATGTACCATGCCGTTAATTTCTTTATTACTGAATTTAGAAAGGATTCTCTTAATAATTGGTGCGTAAGTCCGGGTTGGAGAAAGCACTAATTTTCCGGCATCTAAAGTCGAATTTTCAACTGAATCGGTTACAGATTTTGTTCCGGAATAGATCAATTCTTCAGGAATATCATTATCAAAACTTTCGGGGTATTTTTCAGCTAAAACTTTAGAAAACACATCGTGGCGTGCAGAGGTAAGTCCGTTACTGCCCATTCCGCCATTATATTCTTTTTCGTAAGAAGCCTGGCCAGAAGACGACAATCCAACAATTACATTTCCTGGCTTTATATTCGCATTATCAATCACATTAGCTTTTTTCATTCTGGCCGTTACAGTAGAGTCTACGATTATGGTTCGCACCAAATCGCCAACATCTGCAGTTTCGCCGCCGGTAGAATGAATTTCAACACCATAATTTTTTAATTCAGCAATCAATTCTTCAGTACCATTGATTATTGCTGAAATCACATCCCCCGGGATTTTATTTTTATTACGGCCAATAGTAGAAGAAAGCATAATATTATCTATAGCACCCACACAAAGCAGGTCGTCTATATTCATAATCAAAGCATCTTGTGCGATTCCTTTCCAAACCGAAAGATCTCCGGTTTCTTTCCAATAAATATAAGCCAGGGAAGACTTGGTACCCGCACCATCGGCGTGCATAATAAGGCAATGATCGGGATCTCCGGTAAGATAATCGGGCACAATTTTACAAAATGCTTTTGGGAACAAGCCTTTATCTACATTTTTAATCGCGCTGTGCACATCTTCCTTTCCTGCTGAAACCCCACGCTGGGCATATCTTTTACTTACTTCCTGGCTCATAATTGTGTTGTTGAGAGTTCAAAGATAAACAGATTAGACTTTTTGAGGCATAATGCCGATTACTAATTTTAGTATTAAACAGAAAAACCACGTGCATTACACACGTGGTTTTGAATATTTATTTGCTTAAATAGATTATTTGGTAAAAAGCAATTCTCTATATTTTGTTAATGGCCAAAGCTCATCATCTACTAGAAGTTCCAATTTATCGCAGTGATATCTTATTTCTTCAAAGAAAGGCTTAACATCATCACAATAAGCGAAGGCACGTTTTTCAGAGTCTTCTATCTTATTGGCGACTTTTCTAGCCTCGATCATAGCTTTAACTCCGCTGTTAATTTTAGCAATATGAGCTGAGATCTCTTCAATGATCTCTAATTGTTCGTTAGAATGTTTCTTGAAGTCTTCATTATAAATATGCTTCAAGCCTTCTACGTTCTCAATAAGGATATTCTGGTAACGAACCGCTGTTGGGATCACGTGATTTCTGGCGATATCCCCAAGGATTCTACCTTCAATCTGGATTCGCATCGCGTAGTCTTCAAGCTCAATTTCGTGACGGGCTTCCAATTCCACTTTGTTCATCACTTGCATTTCTTCATAAAGTGCGATCGTTTTCTTGGAAACCTGAGCTTTTAATGCCTGTGGAGTAGTTCTGTTATTACTTAAACCACGTTTTTTAGCCTCTTTTTCCCAGGCCTCACCATAGCCATCACCTTCAAAACGAATGTTTTTGGATTTCTTGATGTAATCTCTAAGCACGTTAAAGATGGCATCATCCTTCTTCATTTTCTTGCCTTTAATCAACTCATCAACTTCAGCTTTAAAGTCATTAAGTTGCTTGGCCATAATAGTATTTAGAACCGTCATTGGGTTCCCACAGTTTGCCGTAGAACCAACTGCTCTAAATTCAAATTTATTACCGGTAAAGGCAAAAGAAGAGGTACGGTTACGATCGGTATTATCCAGTAGAATTTCCGGAATTTTACCTACTACGTTAAGTTTTAATTCTGTTTTTTCCTGTGGAGACAATTTCCCATCGGTTACTTTCTCCAATTCATCCAATACCTCGGTTAATTGAGTTCCAATAAATGCCGAAATAATTGCCGGTGGTGCTTCGTTTGCTCCTAATCTGTGATCGTTAGATGCACTTGCAATGGCAGCTCTTAATAATTCTTCGTTATCGTGTACGGCTTTAATGCTATTGATAAAAAAGGTTAGAAACTGTAGGTTCTTCATTGGCGTAGAACCTGGTGCCAATAGGTTTGTACCGGTATCTGTAGCCAAAGACCAGTTATTGTGTTTACCACTACCGTTAATTCCGGCGAATGGCTTTTCATGCAAAATTACTTTAAAGTGATGTTTTTCGGCAATCTTACTCATAATATCCATAATTAATGAATTATGGTCTACGGCAAGGTTGCCTTCCTCAAAAATAGGTGCAAGCTCAAACTGGTTTGGTGCTACCTCGTTGTGACGTGTTTTTACCGGAATACCAAGTTTCATACACTCAATTTCCAGATCACGCATATAAGACAAAACCCTTGAAGGGATTGAACCAAAATAATGATCGTCTAGTTGTTGTCCTTTAGCAGGAGAATGTCCCAACAAAGTACGTCCTGCCAAAGAAAGATCGGGGCGGCTTGCCGCTAATGCAGAATCAATAAGAAAGTATTCCTGCTCCCAACCTAAGGTTGCAGTTACTTTCGTTACATTTTTATCGAAATATTTGGCTACTGAAGTTGCAGCTTGATCTACAGCTTGCAATGCTCTTAGAAGTGGTGTTTTATAATCTAAAGCTTCTCCTGTATATGAAACGAAAATTGTAGGAATACAAAGCGTTGTTCCCCAAAGAAAAGCGGGAGAAGTAGGATCCCAGGCAGTATAACCACGGGCTTCAAAAGTATTTCTAATTCCTCCACTAGGGAAACTTGAGGCATCTGGTTCTTGTTGCACTAAAGCACCACCACCAAATTTCTCTATGGCGCTACCATCAGCCTGAGTTTCAAAAAAGGCATCATGTTTTTCTGCAGTTGCTCCGGTTAATGGTTGAAACCAGTGCGTATAGTGGGTAGCCCCTTTTGAAATGGCCCATTCTTTCATTCCGGTAGAAATATGGTCTGACACTCTACGGTCAATTTTCTTCCCGGTTTTTATAGCTTCCATCACATTCTCGTAAGCTTCCTTGGTCAGGTATTGCTTCATGGAGGCTTCGTTAAACACATTTGTTCCAAAAAGCTCAGACCTTCGGGCCGGCTCTTTAATTTTAACCGGCTTGCGGTTCATGGTTTCTTTTAAAGCTGCAAATCGTAATGTTGACATATTGGTGTTATTTGATAATTTTAAATTTCAGCTAACAAATGTATGTATTTTTACACACACCCCGCCAAATAAGTGCACTCTGATTTGAATTTTTATGTATTCCTTAATGCACCCCCATAAAATTAACCCAAAAATGCAAGACCCGTAAAAATTACGTAGCTCACGAATAAAATCACACCCTTATATCTATTGAAAAGAAACTTTTTTGGAATAAAAGCTAAGGGAGCAATAGCAAAAGCAATTCCAATCATCCAGAAAATGTCATTTGTAAGAATTTCATCTGACTGAATATAAATAGGTTGAATCATCGCGGTAATCCCTAAAACCGAGGCGATATTAAAAATATTCGATCCTATAAGATTACCCAGGGAAAGTGCTTTTTCCTGTTTTAAGGCTGCAATAACTGAAGCGGCAAGTTCAGGAACACTGGTTCCTATAGCGATCATAGTAACTGAGATCACCCTTTCGCTCACACCAAGCATCGTAGCCAAATCTACCGCGCCATCTACCAGTAATTCAGATCCTCCCCAAAGGGCTACCCCGCCAATAACCAGCCAAAGTATCATTTTAAAATTAGACGTGTCTTTTAAAGAATCGTCTATTCCTTCAACCGCGATTTCAGTCTTTCTGCGGGATCTTCTTATCAAGAAAAATAAAAAGACAAAGAGTGACAAAAGTAAAATTAGACCTTCTAACCGCGAAAGATTACCGCCCGTGCTTAAAAAGTAATAAAGCACTATAGAAAAAAGCATCATTGCCGGCCAGTTAAAACGGTAGAATTCCCGGTCTACAGCTATAGATGAGATTATAGCCGTGATTCCCAATACCAAACCCAAATTAGCGATATTAGATCCTATTACATTTCCCAGGGAAATATCAGAAAAACCACTTAAGGCGGCTTGTAAGCTTACTAAAAGTTCGGGAGCTGAAGTAGCAAAAGAAACTACCGTTAGCCCGATTACCATTCGGGATACATTTAGTTTAAAGGATAAGGCCACTGAAGCCCTAACCAGGAATTCTCCTCCTACAACAAGCAAAACAAGACCAATAAGAATAAAAACAATGCTCATCTAATTTTTTTTGCGAAGATAAAATAATCCTGTTAGGTAAACTTAAAAGCATAATAAATCAAAAGAAACTATAAAATTAGTATATGAACTATTTATTTCGTTATATTTAAAATAAACAAACAAATTAAAATGAAACCAGTATGATGCTGGACGCAAAAATTAGCAACATACAGGGAAATAATTATAAGCCTGTGATAAATTCTCCTATGGGATTAATTTTATAAACAAATGAAACGATTAACCAATAAAGAAGAAGAAGTAATGCGAATTCTCTGGCAGCTGGAGAAAGCCTTTGTAAAAGAGGTCTTACCGCATATACAGGATAAAAAACTACATTACAACACGGTCTCAACTATAGTAAGGCATTTAGAAGATAAAGGTTTTGTTTCGCATGAAGCCTACGGGAACACCCACCATTATTATCCTGTTATTTCCAAAGAAGAATACAGAAAGCATATTATGAGTTTGACTTCAAAACGCTTTTTTGACAATTCTTATAAAAATATGGTTTCCTTTTTCGCTAAAGAAGAAAAAATTAGCGCCGATGAACTTCGGGAAATCCTGGAAATCATAGAAAAAGAGAAAAAGGATTAATTTATGGAAGCATTACTAACTTACCTTCTTAAAAGTGCGGGTCTGCTAAGCATTTTTTATTTAGCCTATATTATTTTGCTAAAGAAAGAAACCAGTTTTCAGGTGAACCGCAGGTTTTTATTAGGCGGTATTTTCGCATCTGTAGTGTTACCGGCGGTATATTTTACCAGAAAAGTAATAATTGAAGCTAATAGTTATTCTTTCAATGAGATCCCTATTACTACTAATGTATCCTCACAAGATCTGGCATCCACCATTGGGATATGGGAAATTTTTGGGATTATTTATCTTTTTGTTGCATCCTTCTTTATAGCCCGAATTATTCATCAGATATTTCATATTTTCAAACTTATTCAACAGAGCAAAATCAATAATGCTGAAGACTTTAAATTTATAAAAACCGATGCTACAATAAGCCCGTTTTCATTTTTCAAATTCATCGTTTACAATCCTAAGGCGCATTCAGAAAAAGATCTGAAAATGATCTTACAGCACGAAAAAATACACGCGGCTCAATGGCATTCTATAGATATACTAATCGCCAACCTCACCACTACCCTACTCTGGTTTAATCCTTTAAGCTGGTTATATAAAAAAAGCGTAGAACAAAACCTGGAGTATATAGCGGACAGGGAAACGGTGACTATTTCGGGAGCAAAAAAGTCATATCAACAAGCCCTGGTAAAAGTTTCTATCGCAAATTTACAGCCTGCGCTTACCAATCATTTTTATCAATCATTTATCAAAAAACGAATACTTATGCTGAATAAAAAATCATCTCAAAATTCCGGACTTTGGAAAATAAGCCTTGTTTTTCCTTTAGTCCTTGCCTTTATGCTCACCTTTAATGTAAAGACCGAAGCCAGGATTAATTCTTCAGAAAACAATAAAATTTTAAATACCAATGCTGAAGAAGATCAAAAACTTTTAGAAGCTAATTTTTCAGAAAACACTTCAAAAGCAGATCTTGATAAATACCAAGATGCTTTCGCTGAAAAAGATGTGAAGCTTGAGTGGCGTGACATTAGGTATTCAGCTAATAAGCTGAAAAATATTCATCTCACCTATACTTTAGAAACAGGAGATACCCGAGAATTTCAGTCAGAAACTGATGAAGAGGGGAATTTATTACCGTTTAAAATTAGTGCCCGATTTCATGAAAATTGAAAAATTGCCTTTATTTCAATTAGTAATAAAAAAGGAAACGAACCCGCTGATTCCCAATTGATGAAGCAAGAAGTTGAATCTTTAGAAAATAAGAAACTGCCGAAAGATTTAATTTATAAAATTGATGGTAAAAAAGCCTCTATAGAAGATGTAGAGACCCTGAACCCCGAGGAAATAGCCGAAATGCAGGTGCTTAAAGGAGAGAAAGCAATAAATGAAGCTGGGAAGAAGGGTGAAAATGGAGTAATACTTATCACTACCAAGATTTCTAAAAACCCTAAAGAAATCCCCGGAAATCCAATTTATATTTTAAATGGTGAAAAAAGTAAAAAAGACATTATAGACCTTATCGATCTAAAACTGATTGAAAGTGTAAACGTATTAAAAGGAGAAAGCGCTACTTCCCTTTATGGCGAAGATGCCAAAGACGGTGCGGTGATTATTACTACCAAGGTTTTGGATAAATCTGATAAGAAAGCTAGAAACAAAGTACTTAAGGTGAAAGCACATTCGGTTGGATTTCAAAGATTCAAGAAAAAAACAGATTACGAAATAATGAAAGGTAAAGAAATAAGTTTTCGCACAGGAGAGGACATTAATGCTTTTCAATGGAATAAGGACCCTGAGAAAACAATGACTATATACATAAATGATGAAGAAAAAATCGGGCCGATTGTTATTATTGACGGTAAAAAGCAAAATGGAGCTACTTTAAAAGAAATTGATCCTAAAAATATTGAAAAGATCAATGTCCTTAAAGGTGAAGGTGCTATAGAAAAATATGGGGAGGAAGCCGACTACGGAGCAATAGAAGTTACTACCAAGAAGGAAAAGGACACCGAAGAATAATCTCGCTTTTCATTTTAATTTAAAGATATCAAAAAGACTGCCTTTCGAGCGGTCTTTTTAATTATGCAAGAAATATTCAAAATAAAAAAAGGTGAATTTTTTAGATCCACCTTTCTTTGCCCCAAATCTACCATGAACTTAACCTACTTATGTTATGGTGACTCTAAAGTATAATGAATAAACCTCGCCCACAATTTTTTTAGACAAAAGGCATAATTAATTGTTAAAGTATTGAAAATCAAAAAATAATGTAAGAAGTTAAGGGAAAGATGTCAGGGAGCTGTGGGAATTATCTATTGCAGAATTTTAATTAAAGGCAGATTCCTCACCTGCTTTTTCTTTTACCTGATTTTCGATATCTTTGAAGTAAACCGCCTTGGAGCATACTCACGAATTAGGCTAAGAAATGATATTCATTTAGAGTCTATCCGCCGAGCTCTGGATATTTATCGGGATAGATCTTGATTATCGAGTAAACCAACCAACCATGAAAAAGAAAATTTTTAAAGTGCTTTCTAAACTTAATAAGAAAGTCCTCCCCAATTATACCAAAAAAAAACTCGATCTTAGAAAAGCCAGTAAAGTACAAATGGCGATTATCGGTTGGAAATCCTGGGTGACCAGAAATTCCTTAGATTAAATAACTCCTAAAATTATGCTTAAGAGTTTTTTCTAATATTGTTCCTACTTACTCATCTTTTTGGCTTCTTCTTGCAGTTTCTTTACATCAGTAGGGTACGGATTTTCTTTATGCCAAATAAACCAGGTTGTGCGCCATAAGTAACATCACATGTTATAGGTGAATTCGTATTTTTTCATTTAACTTCAATATAACTTGGCCCGGGCAGGCCTATCAGACATTTTGGGTAATTTTTTAAGGCTATAGTTTAAAATAAAGCTTTCAGTTTCATAACTTAGATTTTTATGGTTAATTCATATTAGTTAACTAAACCACTCTGCACTCAAAGTGCAGAGGTTTTTTTACTAGGGACTGAAAGTCCCCAAGCTATTCCAATATAAAATTCGAATTATCACTCGGATCTCGGCGATGGTGCTCCAAATATTCATT
>Ga0307486_1000156_pt1 | contig 73539 bp, 62 predicted proteins | sample CBIW02metaG_FD_203663 | JGI IMG/M metagenome (GOLD analysis project Ga0307486, IMG submission 203663) | Sea-ice brine microbial communities from Beaufort Sea near Barrow, Alaska, United States - CBIW 0.2 | ecosystem: Environmental > Aquatic > Marine > Coastal | place: USA: Alaska | collected... | reverse complement strand
GCCAGGCTTTTTTTATTAAGAAACCCAGACCCTTAAATGGTTCTGGGTTTTTTTTTGATAAAATAAGCGATGTAGATTGTCTAGCGATAGTCGTGAGTGTTTGACAGTGTCAATAAACCAGATGAACCCGTGTGGAAAGAGGTCCTTGTCTATAATCTGAACATGGGTAAAAAATGCTCATTAAATTTTTGATTATTTTTGATAAATAAAAATAATATAACAACTATTCCAAACTCTAAAATAGAGATTATTTGTTTATGAGTTTAGACTTAACCAATTATTAATCATAGTTCTGTTATTGTTGATGTGTCAATTGTCCTTCACTTAGCTTTTTTATGAACTCTTAATTAGTACCTGCATGTATATATATCCTGAACAAGTAGCAATGTTTGAATTTGAGATTAAATGATTTATTCTAATTGCTTTACAGAGAATAAATTTCATCAAGCATATTCTGTTATAAAAAAGCTCAATTAATTCGGTTTCACCTCATGTCGTTAATATGAATAAACCTTTACGAGTCCTCTATTTAATGTTGATGTAATAACTTTTTGTTACGTTATTATCGCTTTTTTAAGGGTACTAATTAATAGTTTTATTAATTGTAGATGATTATGGCTTAGATAATATTGTTATAGATTACTATTTATTTGTAGAACTTGAACGTAACAATGATGTTAGTGGTATCTTGGGGTAACATTACTTTAATAAAATAGATATGTAATTGCTTTGCTGGTTTTAAATTTACGTCAACTAGCTGCACTGTAAGTCGGTCAAGGCTTGCGTAGAATGCGTGGGTATATTCCAGTGTTAATGCTGACGGCTTGAGATCTCCTTAATGATAAAGTTGATGGATGTAATACTAGCCATGAACTGTGGACCCGATTCGTGTTGTTCGAAATTAAGAACTACTCTCTAAACTCAAACAAACATCAAAAATTCCTGCCGAAGGTTAATTTGACCTGATTATTGATCGAATAGATCGGACAAGTTTAACCATGAAACATTATTATGATAAAGCCGTAATAACCATCATGATTTGTCAGGGTAGTCACTAACGTTAAATCGCACTAATGAACAAATTTAGTCGAAGAGACATCTTATTTACTGACAGGCAAGTCAATAATATAAAAGTGTCTACGCAGCCAGATAATATAATTATTTTCCAGAACACACGGTGTGTATAGTTTTTAAGAAATTTTGCTCGTGATGCATTTCAGCACACCCAACAAGTTGGGATTGATCTATTTCAAACAGGTACTATGGTGATGATAATAAATGAATATGAGCATGCTGACGAGCTTTTATGTTTCAACGAGCTTCGTTTCAGTTTACACTCACCTCCTAAATTACAGGAGAATTTGGTTGTGCATATTCAAAAACTAATGACGATAAATTGCTATCTGGTGCCTAGATTTAATCAAAGATCAATGATCCGGATAGATAAGTTAAAAAGGTCATCCGAAGTTAAGAACTCCCTGCATAATCTAAAATTCATTAATATCAGCCTACAGAACATTCGATTAAAATAAGATTTTCTAAAGACGTTAATGACAGAGATATATGCTCTGTAAGTAATCTGCCGTTTTCGGATGTAGCTTAATTAGTAACTGCTAACAATTTCAGGTATTAAAGCTTGACTACTACACGTTTTTAGCTATACTGAATCTAGGTTTTTTGCTAAAATATTAAGCAATCTCGAAAACTCCTCCCAATAAAACTTTTATACAGCCTTATCGCGTATACATATATTTCTATATTAAAATCCCACTTTAGGTATTACATGAATCTGACAGAACTTAAAAAGCAGTCTGCTGCCGACCTTATGGAGCTTGCTCTATCTATGAAGTTAGAAGGCTTGGCAAGAAATCGTAAACAAGACTTGATTTTTTCAATCGTTAAAGAACATGCAAAGCAGGGTGAAGAAGTCATCACAACAGGTGTACTTGAGTTACTACAAGATGGGTTTGGTTTCTTACGGTCAGCTGAAGCATCATATATTGCCGGTCCAGATGATGTCTACGTTTCACCTAGTCAAATTCGTCGTTTTCATTTGAGAACTGGCGATACGATTACCGGTAAAATTCGAGCACCTAAAGACAGTGAACGCTATTTTGCTTTAATCAAAGTAGATGAAATCAATTATGAAAAACCTGAACAATCAAAAAATAAAGTCCCTTTTGAAAATCTCACACCGTTATTTCCAAATGAACGTTTTACCTTAGAACGTGGAAATGGAAGTACTGAAGATTTAACGCCTCGTATTATTGATTTGGCTGCGCCTATAGGTAAAGGTCAGCGCGCTTTAATTGTTGCACCGCCTAAATCTGGTAAGACGATGATTTTACAGATGGTTGCACAATCAATTGCTGCTAACTACCCTGATAGCGATCTTATCGTTTTATTAATTGATGAGCGCCCTGAAGAAGTAACAGAAATGGAACGTTCAGTTAAGGGTGAAGTTGTTTCGAGTACCTTTGATGAACCCGCTACTCGCCATGTACAGGTGGCAGAAATGGTCATTGAAAAAGCTAAGCGTTTGGTGGAACATAAACATGATGTGGTTATATTGTTAGATTCAATTACGCGTTTGGCACGTGCTTATAATACTGTAGCACCATCATCAGGCAAGGTATTGACCGGTGGTGTTGACGCTAATGCTTTACAAAGACCGAAACGTTTCTTTGGTGCTGCTCGTAACATTGAAGAGGGAGGTAGTCTTACAATTATCGCTACGGCATTGGTTGAAACTGGTTCGCGTATGGATGAAGTTATCTTTGAAGAGTTCAAAGGTACGGGTAATATGGAACTTCAACTAGAACGTAAATTAGCTGATCGTCGTATTTATCCTGCTATTAACGTAACGCGTTCAGGTACCCGTAAGGAAGAGTTACTGACTGATAGTGATGATCTGCATAAATTATGGATTTTACGTAAATTACTTGCTCCGATGGATCCAATTGATGCGATGGAGTTTTTAATGGATCGCTTGAAAGCTACTAAAACAAATGCTGACTTTTACGATACGATGAAGCAAGGTTGACTCTAGATTCGACACGTTTAACATTACCGCCAACCTTATTTATCATGGGGCCAACGGCAGCGGGGAAAACGGACTTAGCGTTAGAGATTGCTAATCACTTCCCTGTTGAAATTATTAGTGTTGATTCGGTGTTGGTATATCGAGGTATGGACATAGGTACTGCCAAACCAGAGCCTGAAATATTGAAGAAATATCCACACCATTTAGTCAATATAATGGATCCTACAGATAGCTATTCAGTTGGCTCTTTTAGAGAAGATGCTATAAAGCTCATGGCAGAAATCACGGCTAGAGGAAAAGTACCTTTACTAGTAGGTGGGACGATGCTTTATTTTAAAGCGTTAGAACACGGTTTAGCTGATTTGCCTACTGCGAATATTGAAATACGCACTCGGTTAGAATACGAGGTTGAGCAATATGGTCTTGCGCATCTACATGAACGCCTTACTGTTGTCGATCCTGTTTCAGCAGCAAGAATTCATATTAATGATCCGCAGAGACTTCAGCGTGCACTGGAAGTCCATGAGATTACAGGTAAGACCTTAACCGAACTGACGAATGGAAAAGTAAGTACGTTACCTTATCAAATCATCAAATTGGTTTTGAGTCCATTTGATCGAGCAATCTTACATCAGCGAATTGCTCAACGGTATAAATCCATGATGGCTAAAGGCTTTATAGATGAAGTGAAAGCATTGTTCAGTCGTAAAGACTGCCATCCTGATTTACCATCTATTCGTGCTGTCGGCTATCGCCAAGCTTGGTCACATTTATCTGGTGAATACGATCAAGATGTTATGATTGAAAAAGCAATTATAGCAACTAGGCAAATGGCCAAACGCCAATTAACTTGGTTAAGAGCACAACCTGATGGTGTTTGGTTCGATAGTGGCGCTGATTTACCCGTTGATCAGGTCGTGCGCTATATAAAAGACCAATTCCCCGTATTGGCAATTTAATCGTAACTCATAGAATTAGAACTTCACTATAAAATTACAAGAACAAGGAGTGAGACATGGCTAAGGCACAATTACTACAAGACCCATTTTTAAACGCATTGAGACGTGAAAATGTACCTGTTTCTATTTTTTTGATAAATGGAATAAAGCTACAAGGACAAATTGATTCATTTGATCAATTTGTAATTTTACTAAAGAATTCAGTTAATCAAATGGTTTATAAACATGCCATATCAACGATTGTTCCAGTCAGGAACGTTACTATAACTGCGGATGATTAGAGGAGTATTTTGATTGTTTGATCGCCCTAATAGCAATGCGGCATTTGACGAAGCTGCAAAAAAAGAAGCTGTAGTTCTTGTTCATCTTGATTTAAATGTCTCAGATTTTGCTGAGGCCGAACAAGAGTTTATTGAATTAGTCGAATCGACCGGAGCGCGTATTGCAACAATAGTTCATGGTAAACGTCAGCGGCCAGATGCAAAATTTTTTGCCGGCACAGGCAAAGTAGAAGAAATTCGACAACAAGTATTAGCTAATAATGCTGCTTTAGTTATTTTTAATCATGACTTATCGCCTAGCCAAGAACGCAATTTAGAGAAACAACTAGAATGTAGCGTTATAGCTCGGACAGGACTTATACTCGATATTTTTGCGCGTAGAGCACGTTCTCATGAAGGTAAGCTTCAGGTTGAGCTAGCACAACTTCAACATATGTCGACCCGGCTTGTTCGAGGTTGGACTCATCTTGAACGTCAAAAAGGCGGGATTGGTATGCGCGGTCCGGGTGAATCTCAACTAGAAACCGATCGTCGTTTATTAGCTCAACGTGTCAAATCCCTTAAAAAAAGATTAGAAAAAGTACAGTCACAACGTGATCAGGGTCGTCGCTCGAGACAACGTAGTGATATTGCCGTTGTCTCCTTAGTCGGTTACACTAATATGGGTAAATCGAGTTTATTTAATAGACTAACAGCGGCAGACGTTTATGCGGATGATCGCTTGTTTGCTACCTTAGATCCGACACTAAGACGAATGAAATTACATGATATCCAGCCTTTAATAATGGCTGACACAGTAGGTTTCATCAGAAGACTGCCACATGATTTGGTGGAGTCATTTCGGTCAACATTAGATGAGACTCGTGATGCGGCTTTACTACTTCATGTGGTTGAAGCAGGTGCTGCAGATCGTGATGATTTAATGCATCATGTTGATGACGTTTTAGGTCAAATTGGCGCTGATCATGTGCCGCAGTTGATCATATGTAATAAAATTGATCTTCTTGACAACCATAAAGCACGACTTGACCGAGATGAAAACGGACGGATTACTCGGGTCTGGCTTTCAGCAAAAACGGGTGAGGGTATCGATCTTCTACGCCAAGCCTTACAAGAATATTTTCCAGAACATACAGATGGATTAGATGAAGTAATATAATCAACGGTTCCCTAAAACCGATGATGTCAGTAAACTGAACACGTTTGAATTAATTAAACTCAATTTTGGAGCGCTAAATGGCTTGGAACGAACCTGGTAAGGACGACAAAGATCCATGGAGTAATAACCGTGGCAATAATGGTCCACCTGATCTCGACGACGTATTGCGTAACCTAAAAAATAAATTTAGTGCAATGTTTGGCGGCTCGTCCACCAATAACACTAATGAACAACCATCAGGTCAAGGCGGTAAGATAGGTTTAGGCTTAATTGCTGCTGTGATTTTTGTTGTATGGATTGCTTCCGGTATTTATATCGTAGAACCTGCCGAACAAGGAGTAGTACTTCGTTTTGGTGCATACACTGATACAACTACTTCTGGACCGCACTGGCATATTCCTTACCCAATTGAAACAGTCGAGGTGGTTGACGCAGAACAGATTCGAAATATTGAAATAGGTTATCGATCAGCTGATGGTCGAAGTGCAAACACCATACTCTCTGAATCGTTGATGTTGACTCAAGATGAAAATATTGTAGATTTGAAAATCGCTGTGCAATATCGTATCAAAGATGCACCTAACTATCTGTTTAACGTTAGAAACCCTGATCTGACATTACGTCAGATGACAGAAAGTGCAGTACGTGAAACAGTCGGTACTTCAAAGATGGACTTTGTGCTGACAGAAGGACGTAGTGCCATTGCGGCGGGTACAGAAGTTTTACTTCAATCAATGTTAGATTTGCATGAAACAGGCTTAATGATTACCAGTGTAAACATGCAAGATGTGCAACCGCCTGAGCAAGTTCAAGCTGCTTTTGCCGATGTAGTAAAAGCACGTGAAGATGAAGTTCGATCAAAAAATGAAGCTGAAGCCTATGCAAATGATGTCGTACCTAAAGCTCGTGGTGCTGCATTTAGAGTAGTGCAAGAAGCAGAAGCTTATAAGAGTCAAATAATGGCGAAAGCAGAAGGTGAAACAAGTCGTTTTTTACAGGTGATGAAAGAATATGAAAAAGCGCCTGCAATTACAAAAGAACGTTTGTATCTTGATACGATGGAATCTGTTTATAGTCGGACACAAAAAGTGATGGTTGATGTCTCTAAAGATAGCAACAATGTCTTGTATCTACCATTAGATAAAATGCGTGGCGGCTCATCTGCAGCATCAGCGCGTATCAATCCTGAGTCGCTAATAAATAGCACTCCTACAATGGATACATCGTCATCAAATCCTGCATCACCACGCGATGATGCACGTAGCAGAGGGAGCCGTTAAGATGTCTTCACGTACCAATATTATTATTTTTATATGCTTATTAGCATTTATTACTGCGATGACTGCAGTCTTTTTTGTTGATCAACGCGAACGCGTTTTATTATTACGTTTAGGACAGATTGAGCGCGCTGATTTTCAACCTGGTATCCACTTTAAAATTCCGTTTGTAAATGAAGTTCGTCGATTTGATGGTCGTGTTTTGTCTTTTGATGCAACGCCATCACGCTATTTAACCGGTGAAAAGAAAAATGTTATCGTTGATTCTTTTATTCTGTGGCGCATCACTGATATCTCAGCATATTACACTTCAATGGGTGGTATTGAGGATCGTGCGCAATTACGTTTATCACAAATAATCAAAGATCTATTACGTGGTGAGTTTGGTAAGCGTACTATTCAACAACTAGTATCTGGTGATCGCAGTAGTATGGTGGATAGCATTATTGCTGAAGCTAATAAAACAGCTACAAAATTTGGTATCGAAGTGGTTAACGTTCGCATCAAACGTATTGATTTGCCATCAGAAGTGAGCGCGTCAGTTTACACTCGTATGGAAGCAGAACGTGAACGTGTAGCTAAAACATTACGCTCACAAGGTGCTGAAGAAGCAGAAAAAATTCGCTCTGATGCTGACCGCCAACGTACGGTTATTATTGCTGATGCAAAACGTACTGCGGAAGAATTGCGTGGTACGGGTGATGCAAAAGCAACGGATACTTATGCTAAAGCTTATGGCCAAAACAGTGAGTTTTATTCATTCTATCGCCGTTTAAACGCTTATCAAAATGTTTTCACCAGTGACGATATGTTAGTAATAGAACCAAAAGGTGAGTTTTTCAAAAACTTTAGTGGCTCAAGCGATAACTAGATCTTGTGGGCGACACGTTATTACATAGTTTATGGATAGGTTCAGCTTTAATGCTTGTGATAGAAGGGATTATGCCCTTCTTGAATCCAATAGCGTTTCGTCGTACTTTATTGCAAATGGCCAATATGAAAGATCAGCATTTAAGAAGTATAGGATTTCTTAGTATGATTTTTGGTCTTGCATTACTTTATTGGGTAAATTGATTAAATGAGTCATAAAGATCGTTGGTTGTTGCCAGAAGGCATCGATGAGTTGATGCCAACGCAAGCAGCACAACTTGAAGTATTACGTCGAAAATTGATAGATAAAATGCAAGCTTGGGGTTATCAGTTAGTATTTCCACCTCTAGTTGAATATTTAGACTCTTTATTGACCGGCACGGCAAAAGCATTAGATTTGCAAACATTTAAATTGATCGATCAAATGTCAGGACGATTGATGGGTATTCGTGCAGATATGACTCCGCAAGTTGCACGTATTGCTGCTCATAATTTGCGAGATCAGCAAGGTGTAATTCGGTTATGTTATATCGGCAATGTTCTGCATACTTTACCTAGTGGACAAGGTACTTCACGAAACCCTGTTCAATTAGGGGCTGAAATTTATGGATATGCTGGAGCTGAAAGCGATATAGAAATTGTGCAGCTAATGTTCGAAACATTAAGTGGTGTTCCCGATTTATTACTCGACATGGGCCATGTTGGTATTTATCGAGGTTTGGCACATAGTGCAGGTTTGAATAAGGAACAAGAGCAAGAGCTATTTTCTGCATTACAGCGAAAATCCACCCCTGATATTGAAAACCTACTTTACCAGTATAAATTGCCAGCTAAGCATAAAACTATGTTGCTAGGTTTAGCTGAATTAAATGGTGGAATAGAGGTATTAGCTAAAGCGCAACAGCTATTGAAAGATGCGCCAGAAGCCGTTCAACAGGCACTTGCTACATTGACAACTGTTGCTTCGTTGGTAAATCAACGTTTACCTGAGTTAGCAATGAACTTTGATCTTGCAGAACTGCGTGGCTATCATTATCACACTGGTGTTGTGTTTGCTGCTTATCAAAGAGGAACAGCCCAAGCGATTGCGATGGGTGGACGCTATGATGATATTGGTGAAGATTTTGGTCATGCGCAACCTGCAACAGGGTTTAGTTTAGATTTAAAGACACTGATGAATCAATCGGCTACTAATACTGCAACCGTTGAACCCATTGCAGTCAAGTGGGCTGACGATGAGTTACAACATAAGATGGTTGAGCAATTACGTAACGAAGGCGAAGTGGTTATATATCAGCTAACCGGCTGTGAAATACCAACTACAAGAACGCTTATACAACAAGAAAGCCGCTGGTTATTGGCTGAAACAGGAACACAAATTCGTGGCTAAAAATATTGTAGTTATCGGCTCTCAATGGGGCGATGAAGGTAAAGGTAAACTGGTTGATTTGTTGACAGACAATGTGTCAGCAGTTGTTCGTTTTCAAGGTGGACATAATGCGGGCCATACCTTGGTTATTGATGGTGAAAAAACTGTCTTACATTTGATTCCATCGGGCATCTTACGCGAACATGTGCAATGTTTGATCGGCAATGGTGTTGTGTTGTCACCAGATGCCTTGATCAAAGAGATGATCGCACTAGAAGCAAAAGGTATTCCTGTTCATCAACGTCTCAAAATCAGTGCTGCTTGCCCATTAATCTTACCGTACCATATTGCTTTAGATCAGGCCCGAGAACTACGTCTTGGGAAAGAAGCTATCGGTACAACAGGCCGCGGCATTGGTCCTGCTTATGAAGATAAAGTGGCGCGTCGAGGTTTACGCTTGGGCGATTTAAAAAATGAACAAGGTTTTATTACAAAACTTGAAGAAGTCGTTAAATTTCATAATTTTTCATTGATCAATTATTACCAAGTTGCCCCCGTTAGTTTTGAGCAAATTCGCGATGAAACGTTAGCGATGCGTGATATTTTATTACCGATGATTGCTGACATTCCAGATATGCTTCAAAAGTATTCTATTGCCGGAAATAACGTGATGTTTGAGGGTGCCCAAGGCGCTTTGCTTGATATCGATCACGGTACTTACCCATACGTAACATCTTCAAATACTACTGCAGGTGGCAGCGCAACAGGTTCAGGCGTTGGCCCATGTCATATAGACTATGTATTAGGTATTACTAAAGCTTATGCAACGCGTGTTGGTGGTGGGCCATTTCCCTCAGAATTGCTTGATGATGAAGGTAAAGTAAACGAACTCGGTCAGTATTTGGCAGATAAAGGTCGTGAAGTAGGCGCCACAACTGGCCGTGGTCGACGTTGTGGTTGGCTAGACATGGTTGCCCTTAAACGTGCGAGCTGGGTGAATAGTATCACTGGATTATGTCTTACTAAATTAGATGTATTAGACGGGCTAGAAACGATTAGTCTTTGTGTGTCTTATGTACGCGATGGTGTAGCCGTTGATGTATTGCCATTGAGCGCTGAAGAATTTGAAGGTTGTAAACCAGTTTATGTTGATATGCCTGGCTGGTCAGAATCAACAGTCGGCGTGACTAAATTTGATGATTTACCTGCTAATGCTCGCGCCTATATTAATGAAGTGGAAAGATTGGCGGGCGTACCCATTGATATTATTTCAACAGGTCCTGATCGTAATGAAACTATTATTAGACGCGATTTATTTAGTTTGTAAGACTCTTTCAGTTTAAACGTAAAGAATATTTTAAACGCCCTCAATGAGGGCGTTTTTGTATCTAATGACCTTTAGTTATTCCAGCCATCATGGCTGAATAATCAGTGTTTGCTAAGCCTTGAGATAATGTTTTATCTAATAATTGGCTAATACCCTTTAAAGCACATGTTTCTAAATTCAACTGTTGAGCTACCGACAAAAATAAACGTATATCTTTGGCTAAATGTTTAGTTGGAAAGTTGGGCTCAGAAAAATCTCGTGCTAGCATGCGATCAAGTTTCTTATCAAATGTCGGCGCATATAAGGCACTATCTCTTAATATCGACATAAATTGCTCTGTTTTTATATCTTCTTTTTCAACCAGCGCTAAACTCAAAGCAAAACTCGCTGTCAGCCCAGCAATAAGTTGATTCATCGCTAATTTAACAGTGGCACCTTGACCAATATCACCAATATGACGCGGATTTTTACCGATTACTTGCAATATAGGCAGAGCGACGTTGTAATCTTCATCTGAACCGCCTGCCATTAAAATTAATGTGCCACTTCGAGCTTCGGGCAAACTTCCTAATACAGGGCAGTCTAAATATCTACCTTGTCGTTCTAAAATATACTGATTAAATGAGCGTGTTTCATTGGGCAAAATCGTGCCCATTTGAATGATTAATTTATCTTTGAATGCTGTGCTCTCAATGCTATTAAACACGGCTTGTATAGCTTCAGCATCACTCAGCATCAGGATGCAAATATCACTGTCCATCAGTGCTTCTTGCGCAGTAGTGGCTACTATCGCACCATTTTGTTGCAGTTGAGCTACCTTTTCGACAGTTCGATTGAACACCTTAACGGTTTGTCCTTCGTTAAGTAAATGCTCGACGAGTGCTTGTCCCATCAAGCCTGTTCCTAGTAATGCGATATTCATGATGGCTTATTTCCTTAACAAGTAAATAAAAATAACGCGATGGCATAGAAGCTAACGGCGTAGTGAGATAGAATGAGCGACTATTTTAGAGTAGATACAGGGGAACACTGTGTACAAAAAAAACATGACCATTGCTGGTTTCGACGACGAAATATTTAACGCAATTGAAGCTGAAAATCAACGTCAAGAAGATCATATCGAATTAATCGCTTCAGAAAACTACACTAGCCCACGAGTGATGGAAGCGCAAGGTTCATCATTAACCAATAAATATGCTGAAGGTTATCCTGGTAAGCGTTATTACGGTGGTTGTGAATATGTTGATCAAGCTGAACAGTTAGCGATCGATCGTGCAAAATCATTATTTGGCGCAGATTATGCCAATGTGCAACCGCACTCTGGTTCACAAGCAAATCAAGCTGTTTATCTGGCTTTATTACAAGCAGGTGACACGATTCTTGGTATGAGTTTGGCTCATGGTGGTCACTTGACTCATGGTTCTAAAGTCAGTTCTTCTGGTAAGCTTTATAATTCGTTCTCCTATGGTTTAGTTGCTGAAACTGGCGAAATTGATTATGAAGAAGTTGAACGATTAGCTAAACAACATAAACCAAAAATGATCGTGGCCGGATTCTCTGCTTATTCACGTATTATTGACTGGCAACGTTTCAGAGATATCGCAGACTCAATCGATGCTTATTTAATGGTTGATATGGCGCATGTGGCTGGTTTAGTAGCAGCGGGTTTATATCCTAGCCCTGTACAAATTGCTGATATTACAACTACGACAACCCATAAAACATTACGTGGTCCACGGGGCGGTTTGATTTTGGCAAAAGCTAACCCAGAAATCGAGAAAAAGCTAAATTCAGCTGTTTTTCCTGGTATGCAAGGTGGTCCATTGATGCATGTTATTGCAGCAAAAGCGATTGCATTTAAAGAAGCGATGTTGCCAGAATTTAAAACATATCAACAACAAGTAATTAAAAATGCTCAAGCGATGGCCAACGTATTTATGAAGCGTGGTTATGATGTTATTTCCAAGGGTACTGAGGACCATTTATTTCTTGTTAGCTTTATCGCAGCCGGATTAACTGGTAAAGAAGTCGATATATGGTTGGGTGATTCTAATATTACCGTTAATAAAAATGCGGTTCCTAATGATCCACAATCACCTTTTGTGACCTCGGGTATTCGTGTGGGTACACCTGCGGTGACGACACGTGGTTTTAACGAACAAGATTGTACCGAGCTTGCTGGTTGGATGTGCGACGTTATTGACAGTCGTGGAGATGAAGCGGTGATTAGCGTGGTTAAAGGGAAAGCAATGGCACTATGCCAACGCTTACCTGTCTACGCATAATCAGATCGAACAAGACGAATGCGTTGTCCTTTTTGTGGAGCAGATGACTCCAAAGTAGTGGATTCTCGACTATCTGCTGAAGGTGACGCAATTCGTCGACGTCGAAGTTGCGTTGAATGTAATGAGCGTTTCACGACATACGAAACAGCAGAGCTTACTTTGCCGAGATTGATTAAACGTGATCAATCACGTTCATTATTTGATGAAGATAAATTACGATCAGGTTTGCTCAAAGCATTAGAAAAAAGACCTGTTAGCATTGACGCTGTCGATAGTGCGGTGCAAGTCATCAAGCGACGACTGATCGCTACAGGTGACCGTGAAGTTGAAAGTCGTTTAGTTGGTGATTGGGTTATGGATGCATTACGAGAACTTGATGAAGTAGCTTATGTTCGGTTTGCATCGGTTTATCGTAGTTTTCAAGATATCAACGCCTTTCGCGAAGAAATTGAGCGGATGGAAAGTTTATCCAATCCGTTAATTAAAAAATAAAGACATGGTCAACATTATTACTACTAATGATTAGGTTTAGTCTGAAAAGGATTTATTATAGCGACCAAGCTAAGTTTATTTTGCTTACTCTGACTGGCAGTCTCGTTTTAAGGAATATTGAATGATGTTTTGGGAAAGGACAGGTTTAGCACTAAGTTGCAGACCAGATACAATCTCACTGCAGACAATACTCGATGGTAATATATGACATCAGATATCGCTTACATGAGCCGAGCTTTGCAACTTGCTGAACGGGGTTTATTTACAACCGCCCCCAATCCACGAGTAGGTTGTATTGTCGTTCGCGATGGTCTAATTGTCGGTGAAGGATGGCATCAACGTGCTGGTGAAGGTCATGCGGAAGTTAATGCACTCAACGAAGCTGGTTTAAAAGCGAAAGGAGCTGATTGTTACGTTACGCTTGAACCTTGCAGCCACTTTGGACGGACACCTCCTTGTGCTGATGCTTTAATTAACGCAAAGGTAAAACGTGTATTCGTCGCCATGATGGATCCAAATCCACGCGTTGCAGGCAAGGGCATCGCAAAATTAAAAGCAGCGGGCATTGAAGTAACTGTTGGGATGTTGGAGCAGCAGGCTGAAAAATTAAATATTGGATTCTGTCAACGCATGCGTATTAGCCGACCTTACGTTCGCAGTAAAATTGCCATGAGCATTGATGGTCGCACTGCAATGGCTTCAGGTGAAAGTAAATGGATTACCGGTCCGGCAGCTCGGCAAGATGTGCAAAAATTACGTGCTCGAAGTTCAGCAATTTTAACCGGAATAGGGACTGTCTTAGCCGATAACCCAGCACTCTCAGTTCGTCCTGAAGGTTGGTATCCACAACAGATTATCAGACAGCCATTGCGAGTCGTGGTTGATAGCCAATTACGTACACCGTTAGACGCCAAAATATTCGAAGACAATGTTCAGGTTTTAATCGCTACAAGTAATACCATGAAAACTATCTCGCAAGCTGAAGTGTGTAGTTTGCCATCAGCTAATAATCAAGTTGATTTAGCAGCGTTAATGACTGAATTAGCTAAACGTGAAATTAATGAAGTCATGGTTGAAGCGGGGTCGCAATTAAACGGTGCATTATTATCTGCTGGTTTGATTGATGAACTTATAATTTATATGGCGCCGAAGATAATGGGTGATGGTGCTAACGGTTTATTTCATCTGCCCGATCTCACAAGCATGGCTAACAATATTGATTTGCAGATTAACGATATACGTGCAATTGGTCGTGATTGGCGAATTACCGCAGCGCCTCAATACACTAAATACAAAGGATAATTAACAGATGTTTACCGGAATTATTGCTTCGATAGGTAAGATTGAATCAGTCCAAGCTAAGGGCGGCGATATACGTTTGCAAGTTGCAACACAGGATTTAGATTTATCTGATGTTAAATTGGGTGACAGTATTGCAAATAATGGTGTTTGTTTGACGGTCATCGCTATGGGTCAAGGTTCGCTCAGTTTCGATGTATCACGAGAAAGTTTAGATCGAACTAGTTTGGGTAGCGTTAAAGCAGGTTCAGAAGTTAATCTTGAAAAAGCACTGGCGGTAGGTGATCGCTTAGGTGGCCATTTTGTCAGTGGCCATGTTGATGGGCTTGGCAAGGTTATCATTAAACAAGAATCGGCACGTTCGGTACAATTTCGTTTTGAAGTGCCTGCAGGCCTCGAACGATATATTGCTGAAAAAGGTTCAATCACAATTGACGGAACAAGCTTGACGGTCAATAAAGCAGAGAATAACTGGTTTGAAGTCAATATTATTCCCCATACGATGCAAGAAACAATTATGAAAGGCTATCGGGTCGGTACTCAAGTTAATCTTGAAGTTGATTTGATTGCTCGTTATTTAGAACGTTTATTACCTACACATGACTCAGGTATTACTCGTGAGACATTGTTACAAAATGGATTTATCAAATGAAATTAAATACTACCGCTGAAATTATTGATGATCTAAAGAAGGGTAAAATGGTCGTTATAATGGATGATGAAGATCGTGAGAATGAAGGTGATCTTATTATGGCAGCAGAATGCGTTACCCCAGAAGCCATTAACTTTATGGCACGATTTGGACGTGGTTTGATATGCTTGACTCTAACAGAACAACGTTGTCGTCAATTGCGATTACCTCTGATGGTGACGGACAATCAAGCCGCTTATTCGACCAACTTTACGGTGTCAATTGAGGCAGCACAAGGTGTCACTACGGGTATTTCTGCCGCTGATCGCGCCTCAACAATTTTAGCTGCGGTGAATGCTAATGCGGTGCCAGAAGATGTGGTTCAACCCGGGCATATTTTCCCACTTAAAGCACAATTGGGTGGTGTACTTACCCGTGCAGGCCATACTGAAGCGGGTTGTGATTTAGCGCAATTAGCGGGTAAAGATCCTTCGGCGGTGATTGTTGAAATTTTGAATGAAGATGGCAGTATGGCACGACGTCCTGATCTCGAGGAATTCGCGCAAAGTCATGATTTAAAAATTGGCACTATTGCTGACTTAATTAGCTACCGCTTAGAAAATGAAATGACCGTACAACGGCTCTCACAATGTGCAATGTCTACCGAACATGGTGATTTCCAACTTTATAGCTTTCAAGATACCGTCAATAGCCAAGTTCATTTTGCTTTAGTTGCTGGTGAAATAAACCCAGAACAAGAAACATTAGTGCGAGTACATATGGCTGATCCCTTAGCGGATTTGATCGGCGCGACACGTGAGCCAAGTCATTGGCCTTTAGCAACCGTAATGAAGCAAATTCAACAACAAGGTAAAGGCGTATTAGTTGTTTTACGTCAGCCACAGCAAAATCAACACCTAGCCGCAAAGATCGAGCATTATCAACAGCAAGATCGTGGCGAAGTATTTGTTACTGCTAAATCAGGTTGGGATTTACGTACTTTTGGTGTAGGTGCACAAATTCTAGCTGATTTAGGCGTGAAAAAAATGCGTGTTATTGGCACGCCAACTAAGTTGAATGGTTTATCAGGGTTCGGTTTACAGTTATTAGGTTACGCCGAGAATAATCAGGCGTGAGCCAACAAAATATCGTTGTTATAACTGGCGAAGCATCGGGTGATGCACATGCCGGAAGAATGATTGGCGAGTTAAAACAGTTGCGACCTGAGATTACTGTTCGCGGTATTGGTGGCGATAATATGCGTGCAGCTGGTGCAGAAATAATGTTTGATTTTTCTGAATTAGCCGTGATGGGAATCGTTGAAGTGATTAAACGTTACCGCCACATAAAAAATATTTTTAACCTAATTCTTGCAGAACTTAAAGTTAACGCACCAGATTTATTGGTGTTAGTTGATTATCCAGGGTTTAATCTGAAATTGGCAAAACAAGCTAAAAACTTGGGTATTCCTGTCCTTTATTATATAAGCCCAAAAGTCTGGGCTTGGCGAGCGGGTAGAGTTAAAACGATTAAACAATATGTTGATAAAATGGCGGTGTTGTTTCCTTTTGAAGTGCCAATTTACCAACATGCTGGCGTGCCGGTGACTTGTGTAGGTCATCCATTGGTTGATGCTGTTAAAAACACATTGACGACGAAACAAGCCAAAATCAAAATGGGATTAAAATTAAACCATCGTGTGATTGGATTATTCCCAGGTAGTCGACGCAGTGAAATTGATAACTTATTACCCATAATGCTCGATGCGGCTCAGCGTATACAACAAAAAAATGTGGATGTTGAGGTGGTGTTACCGCTTGCATCAGGAATTGATCAAGCCTATCTAGATATGATCATAGCTAAATCAGCTGTGTCGGTGAAAGTAGTAAAAGATAGTTTTTATGATCTAACCACCGCCTGTGACGCTATTGTTGCGGCATCGGGGACAGTAACATTAGAAATTGCATTATTAGGCGTACCTCATTTTATTGCTTATCGTGTATCACCGATTAGTTATCAGATTTTGCGTCGCTTAGTTAAAATTCCTTACGTTGGTTTATGTAATATTGTGACTGGAAAACCGGTCGTCTTAGAACTGTTACAAGATGAAGTTACGGTGCAACGATTAGAAACGGAATTAACGGCATTATTAAGTGATCCAAGTAGCAAAGCCAAAGCCGACAATATTCGTAAACAAGTTTTAACGGCACTTGGACCTTCAGGTGGCGCGCATAATGCTGCTCAGACTGTCTTAAAGATGTTAGATAATCTGTAATGACGAATCAGATTTATATTGTAGGCGTTGATGAAGTAGGGCGAGGACCATTAGCGGGCGCGGTCGTTGCGGCAGCGGTAATACTTGATCCGAATAATCCTATTGTCGGTTTGAATGATTCTAAAAAACTATCTGAAAAACGACGAGAACAACTAGTACCCATTATTCAGCAACATGCACTAGCTTGGGCATTAGGTCGTGCTGAAGCTGAAGAAATTGATGAGATAAATATCTTACAGGCAACTTTACTCGCAATGAAACGTGCTGTGGAGGGCCTGCATATTAAACCAACCCATGCCTTGGTCGACGGTAATCAAGCGCCTAATTTGGCATGTTCAGTGACGACTATCATAAAAGGTGATCAGTCTGAGCCAGCCATTGCGGCAGCATCAATATTAGCTAAAGTGGCGAGAGATCGGGAAATGCAAGTGATGGATACGCTTTATCCTGGTTATGGTTTTGCAAAACACAAAGGTTATCCCACAAAAGATCATCAGCAAGCATTGATGGCATTGGGGCCTTGTATTATTCATCGGCGATCATTTAAACCTGTTCAATTAGCGACAAAACATTAATATGATGATTTTGAAGTTTGCTCGTCTCTTTAATAGAATATCTTTAGCAGCCTACGTTAGCAGTGATAAACAAAGGCTATTAATGATAAGAAGCATGGTATTATTCACCTCATATGTTATCCCCTAAAAAAATCACTAATAACTTGACACAAAAAAAACCCCGAATTCGTGGGAGAGGCCCCAGTAGTTCCGGGCCTGCTCCTACTGTTGTTCCTCGTGCAGAACACTCAATATCACGTCGATTGATTAGCCCGCATGCATTAAAAGTTCTACGAGGTTTGCAAGAAGGTGGGTTCGAAGCTTATTTAGTCGGCGGTTGTGTTAGGGATTTATTATTGGGCCACGAACCAAAAGACTTTGATGTAGCTACCAATGCCTCACCTGAACAAGTGCATCACTTATTTCATAAAAGTCGGTTAATTGGCCGAAGGTTTAAGTTGGTGCACGTAGGTTTTGGCCGCGATGTAATTGAGGTAGCAACTTTTAGGGCACCGCCAGAAATTGAACAACATGTCGATGAACAAGGTCGCATCATGCGTGACAATGTGTTTGGTAACTTAGAGCAAGATGCATGGCGACGTGATTTTACGGTTAATGCGTTGTATTACAATATTCAAGATTTTTCGATTGTAGATTACACCGGCGGACTTGCGGATTTGAAAGCAGGGAAAATTCGTCTAATTGGTGACGTTGAAACACGCTATCGTGAAGATCCAGTTCGAATTTTACGTGCAATACGTTTTGTTGGTAAATTAGGCCTGCAGCTCGATCATGAGACTGAACGTTTGATCCCTGAGCTAGCTAGTTTGTTAGCAGATATTCCCGCTGCCCGATTATTTGATGAAACATTAAAGTTATACTTGAGTGGTAACGGTGCTGTAACGCATGAATTATTATGTCACTATGGCATTTTTGATGTTTTATTTCCGCAAACTGCTGCAATGCTTCATACTCAGGTTGATGGTTTCCCCAGAACATTATTAATCAAAGCCTTAGAAAATACCGATAAACGTATTGATGAAGGAAAAGCCGTTACGCCGGCATTTTTATTTGCTGCATTACTCTGGGAACCTGTCAGGCATCTTTGGCAAATTCATCAAAAAAATGGAATCCCAAGCATTCCTGCTTTGCAACGTGCGGCTACAGAAGTCATTTCTGAACAAGTAAATCGAGTAGCTGTTCCAAAACGATATACTCTTGATACCCGTGATATCTGGAGCTTACAGCCACGTTTAGAACAGCGCCAAGGAAAACGTGCATTTAAACAAATAACCCATCCTAAATTTAGAGCAGGTTATGACTTTTTATTATTGCGTGCTGAAACGGGTGAACCAGTACAAGAATTATCTGATTGGTGGACACAGTTTCAGTTTGCCGATGAAATCGAAAAGTTAAATTTAGTTAAAAATTTATCATCTGTAGCGATCATTAAGGGCAAACCTAAAGTACGTCGCCGTCGTCGTAGAAAAACCGTTACAAAGAGTGATTAATGCGAGCATATATTGGTTTAGGCAGTAATTTAGCTGATCCCCTCGAACAGGTAAAAACAGCAATTAGTAATTTACAATTGCTGCCTGATACTCAACTACTCAGGTGGTCATCATTGTATGCAAGTCCGCCAATGGGTCCACAAGATCAACCGGATTATATCAATGCTGTTGCTGCAATAGAAACAGCATTAACAGCTGATCAACTACTCAATGCTTTGCAAGATATCGAGCATCAGCAAGGTCGTATTCGTAACCGACATTGGGGTGAACGAACTATAGATCTTGATGTGCTTCTTTACGGTCAAAATGAAATCGATGAACTACGTTTACAAGTTCCTCATCCGGGAATTGCCCTACGCGCTTTTGTGCTTTATCCGTTGGCTGAAATTGCCCCTGACCTAAACATTCCTAATATAGGAAAAATAGAGCATTTACTGCAACATTGCCCGCGTAATGGCTTACGAAAACTGGAAAAAATAGTCCTATGAGAACATTACCGCATAAATATATAGTTGTAGAAGGGCCTATTGGTGTGGGTAAAACCCATTTAGTTAAGCGCTTAGCAGAGAGCTTTTTGGGCGCTAGCACAATCTTAGAACAGCCTGAGGATAACCCGTTTTTAGAAAAGTTTTATTTAAATCCGAAACAGTCTGCATTACCGACGCAGCTTAGCTTTTTAATGCAACGTGTCAAATTGAGTAAAGCCCTGCAGCAGGACGATTTATTTAATGATTTGCAGTTATCTGATTTTATGTTGGAAAAGGATCGAATATTTGCCCACATTACCTTAGATGATGATGAATTAGCCTTATATAACATGGTTTATGACAATCTTACTTTGCATCATCGTATCCCGGACTTAGTCATTTATTTGCAAGCATCATTGCCTGTTCTTAAATCACGAGTTTCGCAACGTGGTATAGGTTACGAACAACATGTCGAAGATGCTTATTTGAAAAAATTAGTCGATAGTTACGCTGATTTTTTCCATTATTATGATGCCGCGCCTTTGTTAATTGTGAATGCAGAGCAAATTGATTTAGTTAACAGTGAAGCTGATTATCAGAATTTATTAGAACAAATCGAGGGAATCAAAAGTGGCAAACACTACTATAACCCTTTACCAGTAAAAGTTAAGTAGGGATAACATTATGAATCGCATAAATTTAACCCATCTACGTCGGATGAAAGCAGAACAAAATAAAATCGCTATGTTGACCGCTTATGATGCTAGTTTTAGTTACGCTTTAGAGCATGCAGGGGTGGATGTTATTCTAGTTGGGGATTCTCTTGGCATGGTGATACAAGGCCAAGAAAGCACACTTCCTGTGACCGTTAATGACATTATTTATCATTGCCAAAGTGTGTTGCGTGGCAGCGACACAGTATTTGTGATCGCCGACATGCCTTTTATGAGTTATGCCAATGAAGATAAAGCGATTGCTAATGCAGCTCGTCTTATGGCTGAAGGTGGTGCTCATATGGTCAAACTAGAAGGTGGGACTATTATGGCATCGACTATCAAGCAACTCACCGAACGCGGTATTCCAGTATGTGCTCATTTAGGTTTATTACCTCAATCAGTACATCGTGTAGGTGGTTATCGCGTTCAAGGGCGAGATGCAGTAACAGCAGATGAATTAATCCGCGATGCTGTAGCGCTACAAGATGCAGGAGCAGATATGCTGGTATTGGAATGTGTGCCTGCAGCTTTAGCGAAAAAAGTGACAAATACATTGATTATTCCGGTTATTGGCATAGGAGCAGGTGCCGAGTGTGATGGTCAAGTTTTAGTTTTATACGACATGTTAGGATTAACACCGGGCAAGCGTCCTCGTTTTAGCTATGATTTTCTTGCTGATACAGATAGCATTCAATCTGCAATTGCTAAATATGTAGTGGACGTTAAATCAGGTCAATTTCCTACTATAGAGCAGCAATATTAATGCAAAGCGTTGAAACCATCACTGCCTTGCGGGCCCAAATTAAAGCTTGGCGAGATCATAAACAGACAATTGCATTTGTACCAACAATGGGCAACTTGCATCAGGGTCATCTCTCTTTAGTGAGAAAAGCGGGTGAATTAGTCGATAAAGTGGTCGTTAGTATTTTTGTGAACCCATTGCAGTTTGATGATAAGGCGGATTTATCTGATTATCCTCGTACGCTTAAAGCTGATATTCAAATGCTTAGCTCAGTGGGTTGCCATGTGATATTTACGCCCAGTGTAGATACCATGTACCCGAAAGGCATGACGTCGCATACCCATGTTATTGTGCCGAATATGGATGATAAACTTTGTGGACTCAAACGCCCAGGACACTTTGATGGTGTGGCAACCGTGGTCACAAAACTTCTTAATATAGTCCAAGCAGATGTCGCCGTTTTTGGTGAAAAAGACTATCAGCAACTATTATTAATTAAACGCTTAGTACGTGATCTGCATTTGCCAATTGATGTTATCGGTGCGCCAACTTTTCGTGAAGAAAGTGGTTTAGCAATGAGTTCACGGAATCAGTATTTAACGGATCAACAACGAGATCAAGCTTCGGGTTTATATCAAACTTTACTTAGCATTAAACAACAAATCAAACTGGGTGAACAACAAATTCCCGCTCTAGAGCTAGAAGCGTTCACAAAATTACAACAGCTTGGCTTTGAAGTCGAATATGTTGATATTCGACGTGCATCTGACCTAGCGCATGCAACATCAGGCGATAGGGACTTAAGAATCCTTGCCGCAGTAAGATTAGGCAAGGCACGTTTAATCGACAATATTGCTTGTAATCTTGCCTGATTTTGTTGAAAAAGCGATAATGTCTAGCTAATTAACTACCGATGGTCGGATATGCAACTGACTCTATTAAAAGCAAAGCTACATCGCGCTTGTGTGACACACTCTGAACTTGAGTATGAAGGCTCGTGCGCGATTGATAGTAATTTCCTGGAAGCTGCGGGTATTCATGAATACGAACAGATCCACATATACAATGTCGCCAATGGTAATCGTTTCATTACCTACGCTATTCGTGCTGAAGCGGGCTCACAAATAATTTCTGTTAATGGTGCAGCCGCTCACAAAGCCTCGCCTGGCGATCGTATTATCATTTGTGCTTACACCATACTAGATCAAAAAGAACTGGCTACTTTCAAACCGACTCTTGTTTATCTAAATGAAAAAAATGACATCATCAACATGCGCCATGCCATTCCGGTACAAGCAATTTAATAATTCTATTTTGGTATAGATCATGATTGAAAAGACCTTTGAAGCGCTGCTTTGGAATAGCCGTTTTGTAGTGATAATTGCCGTTATAGTCAGTTTAATAACTGCCTTTGCTATGTTTTATATGGCTTCAGTAGATGCATTTTTTTTGATCAGTCATTTAGGTGATTATCTTTCACCAAATTTGATTGGCGAAGCACGTAAAGATTTTCGTGCCGAATCTGTAACCCACGTTGTAGAAGTCATTGATGGTTATTTATTGGCAACGGTTTTGTTAATCTTTTCTTTAGGTTTATACGAATTGTTTATCAGTAAAATTGAGCAAGCAGAAGAATCTGAAACCTCGTCATCTGTTTTAGCCATTCATAGCTTAGATGATCTTAAAACGCGTCTTGGCAGAGTGATTATCATGATTTTGATAGTCAACTTCTTTGAGCATGCGATTAGCATGGATTTTAATGGAGCAATTGAATTACTAGCGCTTTCTGCCGGCATTGCTTTAATTGGCGTTACGCTTTATTTAACCCACGCAGAAGAACATTAACTACATATAGTCTTTATTGTCTGTAATCGTTGTCATCAAACTGTAACCTGATCATTATCAAGTTGTAACACATCTCGTTTATGCTATAGAAATAAGGCAAATGCGAGGTGATAAATGCTTAATATAGAAAATGCTATCCAACAAAAATTCCCTAATTTTCAACACAAAAGTCCTTGGATAAAAAAACCTACTCTTAATTTATTGCGTAAATTATCTTACGAGCACAAAGTTAATGAGTTTTTAGTTACCCATCAAGATTTGAAGGGATTCGATTTTATCGAACAAGTATTAGATCACTTCAAATTTAGTTATTCAATTTCCCATCGTGATCGCAACAATATTCCGGCCTCAGGACGGGTTGTAATCGTAGCAAATCATCCTTTGGGGGCATTAGATGGCTTGTCACTATTAAAACTTGTCGGTGAGGTCAGGCGAGATGTAAAAATTGTCGTCAATGATATGTTAATGAGTTTCCAAGCAGTCAAAAACTTGCTACTTCCAGTCGATAATTTAAATAAAGCAACTCAGAAAAGCAGTATTGCCAATATTATTAAATGCTTAAATAATGATGAAGCCGTGATCGTTTTTCCCGCTGGCGAAGTCTCTCGAATTAGACCAAATGGTGTTCGGGATGGTAAATGGACAAATGGTTTTTTACATTTTGCAAAAAAGACTAATTCGCCGATTCTGCCGATTTATGTTGATGCTCGAAATTCATCCTTGTTTTATAGCAGCTCAATGGTCTATAAACCCTTAGCTGGAATGTTACTGGCGCATGAGATTTTCAATAAAAGTTCGAAAACGATTACTCTACGTGTTGGCCAATCAATTCCATATCAGCATATCAAAGCGTTGCCTATAACAAAAAAAGAAACGGCCAAGCTGATTCGGCGTCATTTATATCGTATAGGCAAAGGCAAATCGCCATTATTTGAAACCGAACAAACCATTATTCATCCTCAGGAACGTCGAACCATTAAAAAAGAATTGCATCAAGCAGAATTGTTGGGTGAAACAACGGACGGCATGAAAATATATTTGTTTGACTATCAAGCTGATTCAGCGGTTATGCATGAAATAGGCCGCTTACGTGAGATAACTTTTCGTCAAGTTGGTGAAGGTACTGGTAAGAAGAGTGACTTAGATAGTTATGATCGCGATTATCGTCATCTAATTTTATGGGATGAACAGGAGCTTGAAATTGCCGGGGCATACCGTTTGGCTGAAGTTAAAAAGATATTTTTAAAGTCAGATACTCGCGGTATTTATAGTCAAAAATTATTTGATTACGACCCACAAACAATGGCAGGCATTTTTGAGCAAGGCATAGAGCTCGGCCGGAGCTTTGTTAGTCCAAAATATTGGGGAAAGCGCAGTCTAGATTATCTTTGGTACGGCATTGGCGCCTATTTGAAGCGATACCCTGAAATACGCTATTTATTTGGGCCCGTCAGTTTAAGTGATAGTTATCCAGAATTTGCTAAAGCATTAATTACCTGTTTTTATAAGATATATTTCAACGATATAAATCAGCTTGCTGTTGCAAGGGTTCCGTATCGTTTAGATTGTAATCTACAGCATTGGGTTAATGATGTGATCAGTGGGCTCGATTACGATGCAGATTTTAAAGCCATGCGCCTTCAACTATCACATATGAATGTGAGCATTCCAACGCTTTATAAGCAATATGCTGATTTGTGTGTGAGTGGGGGAGTGCGATTTATAGACTTTAGTGTCGACGCTGATTTTGGCAACTGTATTGATGGCTTAGTGATGGTTGATCTACAGGCGCTCAAACCTGCAAAGCATAAAAGATATTTAGCATATTAACGTCACATAGAAAATTATCTACATCATTAAAAAAGCCATATCATAGTGTTGATATGGCTTTTTTATTTGAATAATGTGAAACTATTTTGTAATTGCGATCAATTCGATTTCAAAAAGCAACGTTTCATTTGGACCAATCGGTGAGCCTTGGCCTGCGCCGCGAGGCCCGTAAGCTAAATCAGCCGGTACTACGATTTCCCATTTTGCACCTTCTTTCATCAGTTTTAATACTTCTTGCCAGCCTTGGATCACGCCATTTACTGGGAAGGTTGCAGGTTCACCACGATCATATGAGCTATCAAATACAGTACCGTCTAATAAAGTACCTTTGTAATTAGCTATAACTTTGTCGTTTTCAGTCGGAGTTGCTCCATCACCTTCTTTGATAATGCGGTACTGTAAGCCGCTTGCTGTAGTGACAACGCCATCTTTTTTAGCATTTTTATCAAGGTATGCTTGTGAAACTTTTTGCTTAGCATTCATGACTTCAGCCATCTCTTTAGCTTTTTTCTGTTGAAATGCACCAATAACTTTTTCAGCTGTTGGTTGATCTAATTGAGGTTGTTTACCGGCAAACATATCTGCAACACCAGCTGTGAATGATTCCATTTCTAAATCAACGCCTTCAGCCATCATGTTTTGTCCGACTTGAATGCCGAAAATATAGCTCAATTGTTGTTTCTCAGTATCTAATTTTGCGGCATTCGTATCAGCCATTGCAGGGGCTCCAAATAAAAAAGGAAGAATTGCGAGTGTTTTTAATTTCATTTAAAGGATCTCGAATCAAATAGGTTATATAACGTAAATAGTAAGTTTTCATCAGTATGCTGATGATTGTCTTTAGTAAGCAAAAAGCAAATAAAGTTCACCGCCAGCCATTCTCTCACATTTTAATAAGGATTATTAATTGAAATAACCGAGCGTCTTACTTGGTTATTATTTTAAATGGTACTATAATAGTCCCATATTGAGAGGGCACCATATGTTACGAATGGGAAAATTAACTGATTACGGTATTGTTTTGATGAGCTATTTGGCTCAAAAAACTGATATGCAGCATAGTGCACATGCACTTGCAGATGCAGTGCAGGTGCCTCTACCTACTGTAAAAAAAGTCTTAAAGGCGCTTTCGCAAGCAAAATTGCTGACCTCAGAACGAGGCGCTCGTGGCGGATACAGTTTACATCGTAGTCCTAAAAAAATATCGGTAGCTGAAATTATTACCGCAATAGAAGGCCCCATAGCTTTAACTGAATGCGTTGGCAGCGAAAGTCACTGTGAACAAGAGGATCATTGCTCTATTCAAACTAACTGGACGAGAATTAATAATGCAGTATTCCATGCGTTAGATGAAGTGAAGTTGTCTGACATGTTAGTACCGCAAGTTGCTTCTGAAAGCGTGAGTCCAATACATTTTTATCCATCGACAAATGCGATGGCTTTAATTACAACGAAGGATGGTGAGATTAATGGCTGAACAAAAACAGCAAATAGAAGATTTCGTTCCTAAAGAATATTCGGCAGGATTTATCTCTGATATTGAGTCAGATACTCTGCCGATAGGATTGAGTGAGCAAACCGTACGCGATATTTCACGTATTAAAGGTGAGCCGGAATTCTTATTAGAGTGGCGTCTCCAAGCCTTTCGTCATTGGCTTACTTTAGAAACGCCTAAATGGGCACATGTCCATTATCCTGAGATTGATTATCAAGCAATTAGTTACTATTCGGCGCCTAAGAAAAAAACCGATGGCCCTAAGAGTTTAGATGAGGTTGATCCAGAATTGTTACGCACCTATGAAAAACTCGGTGTGCCACTGGCGGAGCGTGCTCGCCTGGCGGGGGTTGCTGTTGATGCCGTGTTCGATAGCGTATCGGTTGCAAATACATTTCAGGATAAACTTGCGGAAGAAGGCATTATCTTTATGCCATTTTCGAAAGCAGTGCATGCCTATCCTGAATTAGTAAAAAAATATTTGGGTAGTGTCGTTCCCTACAAAGATAATTTCTATGCAGCGTTAAACTCAGCGGTGTTCAGTGATGGTTCTTTTGTCTATATTCCTAAAGGCACACGTTGCCCGATGGAATTATCAACCTATTTCCGAATCAATGCCGCTAATACAGGTCAGTTTGAACGTACTTTGATTATTGCAGACGATGATTCATACGTAAGTTATTTAGAAGGTTGTACAGCGCCAATGCGTGATGAAAATCAGTTGCATGCTGCTGTTGTAGAATTAGTTGCACATGATCGCGCACAAATTAAATATTCAACAGTGCAAAACTGGTATCCAGGCGATGAAAATGGTCGTGGCGGTATTTTTAACTTTGTGACCAAACGCGCCGCATGTCGGGGCGAAAGCTCTAAAGTGTCATGGACACAAGTTGAAACAGGTTCCGCGATTACTTGGAAATATCCTAGTGTTATTTTGCAGGGTGATAATTCAGTCGGTGAATTTTATTCGGTTGCTGTGACGAACAATATGCAACAAGCTGATACTGGAACAAAAATGGTTCATTTGGGGAAAAACACTAGCTCAACCGTGATATCAAAAGGTATTTCAGCCGGTCGTTCACAAAATGCTTATCGTGGATTAGTACGGGTTGGACCGAATGCTGAAAACGCGCGTAACTACACCGAATGTGATTCTTTATTGATTGGTGATTTATCGGCGGCTCATACGTTCCCTTATATAGAAGTCAAAAATCCAACAGCCCAAGTTGAACATGAAGCGTCAACCTCAAAAATAAGCGAAGACCAATTGTTTTATTGCAAACAACGTGGTTTAGATCTGGAAGACGCCGTTTCTATGATCGTGAATGGCTTTTGTAAGCAAGTTATTCGTGAGTTGCCGATGGAATTTGCGGTTGAAGCTCAAAACTTACTGGGTTTATCACTTGAAGGCTCTGTGGGCTAAACCAGCGTTAAAGCGATAAATGATATTCGAAACAAAAATAGGTCATTTCTGTAGCTTAGTCGCGGGAATTTAGAAGCTGACAACCAAATTGGCGGAATAATGCGCTTGGATGACGATATTTACTAGATTTAAAGAGATTACATATAATGAAAATGTTAGAAATTAAAAACCTACACGCCAGTATTGACGGCAAAGAAATCCTTCGCGGTATTAACTTGACTGTGAATGCAGGTGAAGTTCATGCCATCATGGGTCCAAATGGTTCTGGAAAAAGTACTTTGTCGAATGTACTCGCAGGCCGCGATGGTTATGAAATCACCCAAGGCGAAGTTACATATAAAGATCAAGATTTATTCACACTAGCACCGGAAGAACGTGCACAACGTGGTATTTTTTTGGCTTTTCAATATCCTGTAGAAATTCCCGGTGTCAGTAATATTTATCTGTTGAAGGCTGCATTAAATGCGGTACGTAAACATCAAGGTCTAGATGATCTCGACGCAATCGATTTTTTAACGCTGGTTCGTAGCAAAATGGCCCTCGTCAAAATGGATGAACAGTTTCTTCACCGCAGCGTAAATGAAGGTTTCTCTGGTGGTGAGAAAAAGCGTAATGAAATTTTGCAAATGGCATTATTAGAACCGTCATTGTCTATCCTTGATGAAACAGACTCTGGTTTAGATATTGATGCATTAAAAACAGTTTCAGATGGTGTTAACGCCTTACGTTCAAAAGAACGTTCGATTATTATGATAACCCATTACCAACGTTTACTTGATTATATAGTGCCTGATTTTGTTCATGTCCTATCTGAAGGACGTATCGTTAAATCTGGTGATAAAGAGTTGGCGAAACAACTCGAAAAAACTGGTTATAGTTGGGTTAATGAAGGCGATGATGCGGAGGGCCAGCGAGCATGAAACAACTCACCGATTTGGTGACGCCTTTTTCTAGTGTTGCCAAAGAAAAAAAGTTACCTGGGCAAGAGTTTGCTTGGTTAAACAGTATGCGATTAAAAGCACTAACACAATTTAATCATCATGGTTTGCCGGCAAAAAAAGAAGAAGATTGGAAATACACCAGTTTGTGGGAATTAGGCCAACAAGCTTTTACACACCAAGCTGAAGCGAGTTCTATTACTGCAGAACAATGCGAGCAATTGGCTTTATTGAAAGACGCTTATCGCGTCGTTATTGTTGATGGTGTGTTTTCGGCTGAATTGTCTCAGCTTGATAATTTGCCAGCAGGTGTAGTGATACGTCCGTTATCAGCAGGACTAGAGCTTGCACAACCTCACCTTGGCAAGCAGATTAAGCTGGAAAAAGCGGGCTTTAATGCGCTCAATACTTTGTTGATGCAAGAGGGTGTTGTCATTAACGTGGATAGCAACACACGTGTAGCGAAGTCAATTGAGCTATTAGTGATTAATACTGGAACAACTGAAACGTTAGCCAGCCATTTACGCAACGTGATCGTGCTTGCTGAAATGAGTCAAGCAACAGTGGTTGAGCATTATGTCGGTTTAAATGAAGCGGTCTCATTAACTAACGTGGTGACTGAAGTCGTACTCGATCACAATGCAATGCTAAATCATTATAAATTACAACAAGAATCTAAAAATGCTTATCATATTGCCACGTTAGCAGCCAAACAAGCCGCTAGTAGTCACTGGAATACTAATAACGTTTCTTTGGGTGGCAAACTCGCACGTAATGATGTTCATAGTCAATTATTGGGTGAGCAATCACATGTCACAATGGATGGTTTGTATCTAGTGACTGGCGATCAACATGTTGATAATCACACGCGCATCGATCATACAGTGCCTAATACTACTAGTGATGAGTTGTATAAAGGTGTGTTGGACGGCAATAGCCATGCAGTGTTTAACGGAAAAGTGATTGTCCATAAAGATGCTCAAAAAACAGACTCGAATCAAAGTAACCGCAATATGTTGCTGTCACGTGGTTGTGAGATAGACAGTAAACCCGAGATGGAAATTTATGCAGACGATGTGAAGTGTGGTCATGGTAGTACTGTTGGTCAATTGAATGAAGATCATTTGTTCTTTCTACGTGCCCGCGGTTTAGATGAAGTAAGTGCGCGTAGTTTATTGACACATGCCTTTGCTGTAGAAGTGCTAGAGCGCATTGCTGCCGATGATATTAGACATGCATTGTCGGCAATCATAAATCAACATTTACCTCGTGCCGGTGTTGGAAGAGTTGGTGTCATCGCATGAGTCAATTAGATCTTAATGCGATTAGAAAAGACTTCCCTATACTGCATCAGCAAATCAATGGGCATCCTTTAGTTTATCTAGATAATGCCGCTAGTAGTCAAAAGCCTAATCAAGTGATTGATGCGGTGGCTGATTATTATCGACAAGATAATGCCAATATACATCGTGGTGTGCATCGCTTAAGTCAGCGCGCTACGGATGCTTATGAAGGTGCGCGTGATAAAGTACGCGGTTTTCTAAATGCACAATCAGATAAAGAAATTATTTTTGTACGTGGTGCAACGGAAGCGGTTAATCTAGTAGCTCAAAGCTTTGTGCGACCACAATTGCAAGTAGGTGATGAGATTTTAATTAGTCACATGGAACATCACGCAAATATTGTGCCTTGGCAAATCTTATGTGAACAAACCGGTGCAAAACTGAACGTTATTCCGATGACAATGGTCGGTGAACTTGATTTATCAACACTTGATGACTTGCTAACCAATAAAACTAAAATCATGGCGATAGGTCATGTCTCGAATGCATTAGGTACGATTAATCCTATTAAAGATATGATTGCGAAAGCTCACGCGAAAAATATTCCTGTGTTAGTTGATGGTGCGCAAGCAGTGCCACACATGATGGTTGATGTACAAGATTTGGATTGTGATTTTTATGTGTTTTCAGGTCATAAAATGTTTGCACCAACGGGTATCGGTGCACTTTATGGCAAACAAGCATTATTAGAAGCGATGCCACCATGGCAGGGTGGTGGCGACATGATCTTATCGGTTAGTTTCGCGCACACACAATACAATGAATTACCTTATAAGTTTGAAGCTGGCACGCCCAATATCTCTGGTGCAATTGGCTTAGGCGCCGCCATTGATTATATGAATGGTATTGGTATTGATAACTTGGCAGCACATGAACATGCGTTATTAGTTTCGGCAACCGAAAAAGTGTCCGCTTTATCGGGCGTCAGAATTATCGGTACAGCGGCACAAAAAGCGAGCGTATTATCCTTTATGATTGAAGGTGTTCATCCACATGACGTAGGCACAATTTTTGATCAACAAGGTTTGGCAATACGTACTGGACATCATTGTGCACAGCCTGTTATGCAATTCTTTGGAATTCCGGCGACAGCACGTGCATCGTTTGCTTTTTATAATACATTTGAAGAGATTGATGCCCTCGTTGGCGGAATCAAAAAAGTACAGGAGCTATTTGCTTAATGAGTAATGCAGATTTACGAGATTTATATCAAGAAGTAATCATGGATCACAATAAAAAGCCACGCAACTTTCGTGAGATGGCCGATGCCAATCATCTGGCACATGGCAACAATCCATTATGTGGTGATGCTTTAGTTGTGTTCTTGAAACTCACTGGCGATGTGATTGAAGATGTGAGCTTTCAGGGCAGTGGTTGTGCGATTTCGGTGTCATCTGCATCAATGATGACAGAAGCACTGAAGGGTAAAACTTTGGCTGAAGCCGAAACACTTTATGAATTAGTTCATAAACAAATGACAGGTGAAGAGATTGATTCATCATCATTAGGCAAGTTAGCGGTTTTGAGTGGCGTCAAAGAATTTCCTGCACGCGTAAAATGCGCCACCTTGTCATGGCACACGCTACATGCTGCAATGGATAGCGACCACGACATTTCAGTTTCGACTGAATAGGTTTGCCAAAATGATGAATAGAGAGGATTTTGAAGTGAGTTCAGAAGAAGTTAAAGAAGATGTGATCGAGATGTTACAAACCATCTACGATCCTGAAATTCCGGTCAATATTTACGAATTGGGCCTTATCTACGATATTGCCGTAAGTGAAGAAAACAACGTAGAGATTAAAATGACGTTAACTGCACCGGGTTGTCCCGTAGCGCAGTCATTTCCAGGTGAGATAGAAGATAAAGTGGGCACAGTAGCTAACGTCAATGAGGTTCATGTCGAGCTAGTTTGGGATCCACCATGGACTAAAGACATGATGAATGAAGCGGCTCAGCTGCAACTAGGTATGTTTTAATAGATCCCTATTTCCTAAATTTAAAAAACATCCCATCACAACGCAAAGTTAGTTTGGCAAGGTAGGTTTAACTTAAACGATTGTCATTACCTACCTTGCCAATGTGAAACAACGATCATCATAATCTTTGCTTTAGAAAGCGCATATAAACTGATATTAGTGCAGAGTTAACATGCTTGCTAGTGACGCACTACATGGAACGATGCTATAGCGAGTAAGTAGTGCAAGCCCTCGGTAGGGGCAGGTAATAACAGCAGCTTTCGTAGCGTAGCGAAGAATAGTGCAGTTATTACATACTCGCCCCGTCAGTCGTATGAGAGCCAAAGCGTTAGCGAGGCGACGAGGACGTCGGAGGCAAATGGTCGTCAACGCACGGAGTGGAATTAAGCCATGGATGGATTAATTCTTTCACGAGTACGGTGACTCGCTGGTATGAATTTTATTACTTTACGTAAGTAAATCAGTAACCACGCTGATAAATCGTAAATGCGCTTCATCTAGTCTGTTATCAATATCTTTATACACTCAAGATAAAATGATGGTCCTCCTTATGTTTCTAATCCTCACCACTGTGGATCAATACACCTCTTTTAAAGTAGTCACATCACGTTTCTATTTTCTTTAACTTTACTATTTACATTGTTTGATCATCCCAATTATGCATGGGGACTCATAATAATTAAGTTTGCTCAGAACTATTAACTAAACTATAACTGGCTTATCACCGATTTATTCGAATCCATACATCAATCTAAAAGTTGACTAGACATGACTACTGATAAGCCTTTACGTTCTATAAAAATTTCTCATACTGGCCCGACCTTATTAAATATTTCCTTACTTAATAAAGGCTGCGCTTTTGATGAGCAAGAGCGCAAAGACTTTAATTTAATGGGCCTATTGCCGCGACGGTTTGAAACACTTGCTCAACAAGTCGCTCGTACTTATAAGCAATATTTAAGTTTTGACGATCCGATTAATCAACATATCTTTCTTCGTGCCACTCAAGACAGTAATGAAACACTGTTTTATCGTTTATTGCAGGATCATCTTGAAGAGATGTTGCCGATAATTTATACCCCTACAGTGGGTGATGCTTGCGAACGTTTTTCTGAAATATATCGACGAGCACGAGGCTTATTTATTGCCTATCCCGACCGTGACAATATCGATGAAATGTTAGCTAACGTCACTAAGCAACATATAAAAGTGATTGTCGTGACGGATGGCAGCCGTATTTTAGGTTTAGGTGATCAAGGCATTGGTGGCATGGGTATACCCATTGGTAAATTATCTCTCTACACAGCTTGTGGTGGTATTAGCCCCGCATACACGTTACCGATTATGCTGGACGTGGGTACTAATAATGAGCAGCTATTAAATGATCCGTTTTATATGGGTTGGCATCATCAGCGTATTGAACAAGCTGATTATGATGACTTTCTAGATTTATTTATTAAAGCGGTTAAAAAACGCTGGCCTGACGTGTTACTGCAGTTTGAAGATTTTAATCAAACGAATGCCTTGCCTTTACTCACCCGTTATCGTGATGAAATTTGCTGTTTTAATGATGATATTCAGGGGACTGCGGCGGTGACAGTAGGCACATTATTAGCAGCCAGTTATGCTAAAAATGAAGGTTTAAGTCAGCAACGCGTCGTATTTGCTGGCGCAGGATCAGCGGGTTGCGGCATAGCTGAGCAAATCATTGTACAAATGCGTTCTGAAGGATTATCTGAACAGCAAGCACGCAGCCAAATCTATATGGTTGATCGCCATGGATTGTTAACGGAAGGCATGCTTGACCTGCCTAATTTTCAGCAGGCATTAGTTCAAACTCAATCCGCGGTAGCTGATTGGTCATGCCGTGGTGATTATGCTTCCATAGCTGAAGTTGTTCAATATGTTAATCCTACGGTATTAATTGGAGTGTCTGGGCAAGCAGGTTTGTTTAACCAAAGTTTGATTGAAACGATGTCGTCAAATTGTGAGCGACCTGTCATTCTTCCTCTGAGTAATCCTTCGCGACAAGTGGAAGCCACACCTCAACAATTATTGAATTGGACGAAAGGTCTGGCCATTATTGCGACCGGAAGCCCATTCGAACCTGTTGAATATCAAGGTCAGCGTTACATAATTCCACAATGTAATAATAGCTATATCTTCCCCGGATTTGGTCTAGCGGTCATTGCCGGAGGTGTCACACGGATCAGCGATGAGATGCTTATTGTCGCTAGTGACCAATTAGCTCAAGCTTCACCGAGATTAAGAACAACCGATGGAGCCCTATTGCCACCATTAACTGAAATTGCCAATTTGAGCAAAAAAATGGCGTTTGCTATAACTAAGGTAGGGCAGCAACAAAAACTTGCACCAAAGATGACTGATGATGATTTAACCGCTGCAATTGATAAGCATTTTTGGCAACCAGAATATCGAAAATATACACGAATTAATGATTAGAATTGTTGTTAAAAGCTTATTTTTTACATCACTAAGTCTGTTAAACAGGCAGCTTCTTAATTAACTAAAAAGAAGCCGATGGCAACAGCAAAAAGGGCTGATCATTTAAATAATCAGCCTTTTTTTAGGAAAAATATTTGCTCAACTTTTAAGCGAGGGAATCACGTTGGTGTTGTAGTTGTGACAATGCTTGTTGCATCTCACCTAGTTTATATCGTTCTTTTTGCACAACATCAGCCGGAGCTTTAGCTGTGTAATTTTCATTACTTAATTTGCCCGATGACTGCTTGATAATTTTGTCTAATTTGGTGATTTCTTTATCAAGACGATCCAGTTCTGCTTGTTTATCAATCAGTCCTTCTAATGGAATTAAAATTTCCATCTTACCGACTAATGCAGTGGCCGAAGCAGGGGCGTCGCCTTCTAATAAGGCAATACTTTCAAGATTAGCAAGTCGACTTAAGAAGTCGCGATTAGCTGCAAGTCTATTTTTATCGATATTGGTGCTATCTTTAAGCAATACGGGTAATTGTTTTTTCGGTGGAATATTCATTTGTGAACGAATTGAACGAATACCGGTGATGAATTCCATCATCCATTCCATATCGGCAACAGCCGCCACATCCACTTTAGTTAAATCAGCGATTGGATAAGCTTGGCTCATAATGCTATTGCCCATTTTACCCGCTAAAGGTGATACGGTTTGCCAAATTTCTTCAGTAATAAACGGCATAAATGGATGCGTTAGACGTAAAACTGATTCTAATACCCGAACTAAGGTACGACGTGTACCTCGTTTAGCAGCATCACAAGCATGGTCATTATTGAGTACCGGTTTTGACAGTTCTAAATACCAATCGCAGTAGTTGTTCCAAATAAACTCATAGATTTCTTGTGCAGCGTGGTCAAAACGGTAGGCCTCGATTGCTAAAAGTACGGCTTGTTCGGTTGTTTGCAATTTCGAAATAATCCACCGATCAGCAAGGCTTAATTCAACGTCATCATTATCAATCCCGGTATCTTGATCTTCAGTATTCATTAATACATAGCGGGCCGCATTCCATAGTTTGTTACAAAAATTACGGTAACCACCAATCCGGTTCATATCAAAATTGATATCACGGCCAGTTGATGCAAGTGATGCAAAGGTAAAACGCATGGCATCGGTACCGTGTGCTTCAATGCCTTCAGGGAATTCTTTACGTGTTGCTTTTTCAATTTTAGCAGCAAGTTGTGGCTGCATCATGCCTGAAGTACGTTTGGCGACGAGAGATTCCAAATCAATACCATCAATAATATCAATAGGATCAAGTACATTTCCTTTAGATTTCGACATTTTATGACCATGCGAATCACGTACTAAGCCATGAATATAAACTTCTTTAAATGGCACGTCATCCATAAACTTGATGCCCATCATCATCATTCGTGCAACCCAGAAAAAGATGATGTCAAAACCGGTAACTAGTACGCTGGTCGGATACCAGGTTTTTAATGCTTCGGTATTTTCAGGCCAGCCTAGTGTTGAAAAAGGCCAAAGAGCAGAGGAGAACCAGGTGTCCAAAACGTCTTCATCTTGTGTTAGCTTTATGTCAGAAGCGATATTGTGTTTAGCACGAACAGCTGCTTCATCATGGCCAACATAGACTTCGCCTGCTTCATCGTACCAAGCGGGAATTCGATGACCCCACCAGATTTGACGAGATATACACCAGTCTTGAATACCGTCCATCCAATTGTAAAAGGTTTTATCCCAGTTAGCCGGAACAAATTTTATTTTGCCTTGTTTCACGGCTTGAACTGCGGGCTCTGCTAATACATCCGCTTTAACGTACCATTGGTCTGTTAATAAAGGTTCTATAACGGCACCAGAACGATCACCTCGTGGCACCATTAACCTATGTTCTTTAATGCTTTCTAATAAATCGAGTTCTTTTAAATCCTGAACAACAGCGTCACGAGCTACATAACGATCCATTCCACGGTATTTAATCGGCGCTTCATCATTGATAGCGGCATCAATCGTTAAGATGTTGTATTTAGGAAGATTATGACGTTCACCAACTTCAGCATCATTAAAATCATGAGCAGGCGTAATTTTGACACAACCTGTACCAAATTCAGGATCAACATAATTATCAGCAATAATCGGAATTTCACGGCCAACTAGCGGCAGAGTAATTGTTTTGCCGATAAGATGTTGATAGCGTTCATCTTCTGGATGCACTGCAACCGCGCTGTCACCAAACATGGTTTCAGGTCGGGTTGTTGCCACCACTAAATAACCAGAACCATCGGTTAGTGGGTAACTAAAATGCCACATATGTCCGGATTCTTCTTCAGATAATACTTCAAGATCAGAAACGGCTGTATGCAAGACGGGATCCCAGTTAACGAGACGTTTACCTCGATAAATCAAACCTTCTTCATGTAACTGAACAAAAACATTTTTAACTGCTTCAGACAAGCCGTCATCCATGGTGAATCGTTCACGTTCCCAGTCCATCGATGTACCAAGTCGACGAAGCTGATTGGTAATTTCCCCACCCGATTCTTTTTTCCAATCCCACACACGATCGATGAATGCTTCACGTCCTAAATCATGACGCGTTTTACCTTCAGCATTGAGTTGACGTTCGACAACCATTTGCGTCGCAATACCAGCATGATCAGTGCCTGCTTGCCACAATGTATTGTCGCCTTTCATCCGATGATAACGTGTTAGAGTATCCATTATCGTATCTTGGAAAGCATGACCCATATGTAAGCGGCCTGTGACATTAGGCGGGGGTAACATGATGGCGTAAGGCGTACCTTCACCTGAGGGTTTAAATTCGCCGTTTTGTTCCCAAGTTTGGTACCAGCGTTGTTCGATTTCGTCAGGTGTGTAGTTTTTTTCCATGAGTTTTTAAGATTGTATTATAAAATAAGATGGGCATTATACCGTGATGTTATTAAAAGATGGTTATGGATGTTAGTTCAAGAGACCCGAGCATCTATATTTGGAGGATCTCAATGAATATCTCACGGAAGATGAGTCTGATTGTGGTTGTGGTTGTGAGCGTTATTTTAGTGACACTGCCTTCATTGTGGATCTATTATCAAAATGCAAAACGAGCCTTATTGGAATCTGAGTTAGAAAAACTAACCATGCAAACCCATAAAGCCATAAATTATGATGAAATTCTATTGCAGTTGGCTAAGCCAAATTTAACCGCCTTATCTCGACTATTAAGCCAGCAATTAAATCAAGCCGTTGCAGTAGATCTCGATTATCTTTTTGACCATAAAATGATGCAGTTTGACGATGGTGCTTGGCGTAATCGTCAGCAGTATTTCGATGGTCGCGAGCAAACAGGTTTATTTTTACCTCCCGATATAGTGCTTTCCCAGCAAAATAAACAGTTTTATCTGTCAGCATTAGAAATACTTGATGTGTTTGGCGCATCGACGACAACCAACCCTGTGTTCAATAATATTTGGCTGCTAGGACACGATCGAAGTAAATTAATTTTCAATTTGTCTTATCCAGATTTTGTTTATTTAATGTCTGCTGATACAGATTATACGGTAACACTATGGATGGCCCTATTATCACCAGAAAAAAATCCTCATCGCAGCCTTAAGTGGACGCCTCCCATATTTGACCAGGTAACTCACTCATGGATAGTGAGCGCCGTTTATCCACTAGATATTGCCGAGGTGTGGCGCGGTACTTTAGGAATGGATATTAATATCAACCAATTAGTGGAACGACTTTATTTACAAAATGAAGAGTATCCGCATGAGCAGCATTTTTTATTAACGGCCGATGGTGACTTTGTATTAGCAGGCCAGTGGCAGGCCTTGTTAGAACAAAATTCTAGCAATTTTAAATTGACCGTCGAACAACAATATCTACAAGAGAGATTTGATGTTGAGGTCTCAGTCAATGCTCAGGTCTTATCGCCGGTCACTATTGATAAGCAACAATATCAAGTGATTGCTAGTTTGATAGAACCAATGGAGTGGCGCTATTTTAGATTAGTGCCCACTCAAGCAATTTTACTGCCACTACAACAAAAAATCATCAGGACATCTTTATTTATTTTATTTACAGTAATATTGTTAGCTATGTTGATTCATAGCGCTGTAAAACGGCTGATGGTGAAGCCATTAATAATGATGTCTGAACGAGCAAGGGCGTATGCCAGTGATCGCTTATTACCCGTGTTTAATATCAAAAATCATGATGAAATTGGGGATTTAAATCACGCATTACAAAACATGTATGACGAATTGACCTCAGAAAAAAAACAGCTACTGGATTCTGAACAACGTTATCGTCGAGTGGTGACTAATATCCGAGAAGTTATTGTTCAAATAGACGGTGCAGGTACATGGCGATTTTTAAGCCCAGTTTGGAAGCAAATGACTGGTTATGATTTTCAACACTCGATAAACCAGTCTGTTAAAGGATTTATCCATCCTGCAGAACAAGCCTTAGTAGAACAAATATTGACTGCTTTGGTCAATAATTCCGTTAACAGTTGGTTGGGCGAAGTCAGATTATTAACCGCTAATCATGGTTTTCTATGGGTTAACATGTCGTTGCAGCGAACTGTTGAAAATCATAATCCGAGCGATGTGTTTATCGTAGGTACCATTGAAAATATTCAAAGTGAACGTATGGAGCGTGCGGTGAATGATACGCTGCGAACTGCTGAACAGATGATATTAAACGCCGACTATGAGCTTAATGACTTGTTGGAATTTGTGTGCGAAAAAATGATGCCTATTCTAGGTGTCACATTATTTTGGATAAAATTAACTAAAGATGAGAATACGCAGCTATTTTATGCTGGCGTAGATTCAGAATTTTTATTTGATGTTAAGGGTCACTGGTCTGGATTAGAAGATATTGAACAACATCTAAAAACAAAATTTGTAGAACAAAAAATCATTCGTCTGAATAATGTGAATAATCAGCCAGAATCATGGAAGCAGCGCTTGCTGAATGATGAGTTAAACGATGGCGTACTATTGCCTTTTAATATAGGTAATACCACCTCTGGTGTAGTTGGAGTGCATAGTACATATCACGATGAATGCGATGATGCTTTTCAGAAAATTATGCTGTTATTCGCAGGTGGTCTACAGATCTTATGTAAATTGTCAGAAGATCAAAATTTGATGCGATTGCATCGTGTGGCCGTTGAAAACACGGCAAATTCAATCATGATTACGAATATTGACGGCACTATCGAATGGGTGAACGCAGCCTTTGTTCGATTAACTTTATTTCAAGCAAATGAAGTGATAGGTCACACACCCCATATCTTAAAAGGAAGTGAAGATAGGCGAGGTTATGCTAAAGAAATTTGGCAAACTATTTCAGCAGGCAATATCTGGCAAGGTGAGCAGGAAAATTATCGTAAAGATGGGATGGGCCTAAATGTGTATCAAACCATTACACCTTTGGTGAATAATCAAGGCGTTATAACTCACTTTGTTGCAGTTATCGAAGATATCACTGATCGTAAAAAGAACGAAGAACGTATCGCTTTTATGGCGACGCATGACGAGTTAACTAATCTGCCGAATCGCAATCTATTACATGATCGCTTAGAACAGGCTATATCTCATACAGCCCGCAGCAATACTAAAATGGCGGTGATATTCATTGATATTGATCATTTTAAGTTTATTAATGATTCATTAGGTCATCAAGTTGGTGATGAATTATTACAGGTGTTAGCCAAACGTTTCACAGATGCACTGCGTAAAGGTGACACCGTAGCCCGTTTTGGTGGTGATGAATTTGTCGTGATTTTACCCGAAATAGTGGTTCTGGAAAATATAAATAAGATAACATATAATTTATTACAAGCAGTGCAGTTGCCATATCAAATCGCAGAACATGAATTGATGGTGACGGGCAGTTTAGGGATTAGTGTGTATCCGGACGATTCGGAAAATGCCGATGATTTAATCCAGTACGCCGATTCAGCCATGTATTCAGCAAAACAGCAAGGCCGCAATAATAGTCAATTTTATACGGCTAAAATCAATGAAAAAATTACGCGACGATTGAACTTGGAAAAGGCATTACGACAAGCCTTAGAACAGGATCAGTTTGTAGTGTTTTATCAGCCTAAAATCAATTTAACGACGCTCAGAATGACGGGTTTGGAAGCATTAGTTCGCTGGCAACATCCACAGTTAGGTTTAGTCTCTCCAGATGAGTTTATTCCTTTAGCCGAAGAGACCGGTATTATTATCGACCTCGGTGAGTGGGTAATGATGACGGCCTGTCGACAAATGTATCAATGGCAGCGGCGATATCCCGATCTGACAAATATGTCGATTAATATATCAGCACGACAATTTTGGCAGCCTGATTTTACAGCTCGCGTTGGCTCTATTTTAGCCGACAGTCACGTCTCTGGAAAAAATATAGAATTAGAACTCACCGAAAGTGTGGTGATGAATGATATTGAGTCTACAATTGATACGATGAATGCGCTTAAAAAACTCGGGGTTTCATTAAGTATTGATGATTTTGGTACGGGTTATTCCAGTCTGAGTTATTTACAGCGCTTTCCAGTGGACGTATTGAAAATAGATCGTTGCTTTATAAAAGATTTGCAAGATGAAAATGCGGATACTGCCATAGTTCGTTCTATTCTTGCTTTGGCTGAAAACTTCAAACTCGGCGTAGTTGCTGAAGGCATAGAAAATCTATCTCAGCAACGGGTTTTAACAGATTTAGGTTGTCATTATGGCCAAGGCTATCTCTATAGTAAGCCTATTGACGTTGAGTGTATGGAAAAGTTGTTAGAGTTGAATGGAAAAAATACCGATTATTTTAAACACGGCCAATAAGGATTTTAGGTTTAGTTAATTTAAATTTAGATTCTGAATTTAAATTTTGTGAGTAGTAAGCTCATAACCACGCTGTTGATAGAATCGATAACGTTCTCGACCTGAAATTTTTAGCTGTTTGTCATCATTTATAAATTCAGCCACACGCTCAAATTGACTAAAAAATATCGGTTGTTGGGAGCCTAAATTAATCAGTAAATTCATTAGGCGAGATGGTTTAGAATCATGACCAATTAACACCGGACAATGAGTCTCATCTGATTCGTCAATCAATTGATGAGGAATAAAACTATCTCCACGAAATGACCACAAGATTTGATTGATTTGTTCGGCTTGTTCAAGATTATCGGTATGAATATAGATGTGTTGGCCTTGCTTGTAAGCTTTTTCAATTAATCGGCAGGCAAAAACCTGCCGATCATGGGCTTCTGAACCTTTTAGAATATAAAAACTTACACGCGTCATCGTAAGTAAACGTTAGTTTTTATCGGCAATTCTATTCAATAAATATTGAACTAAAAGTGTAACAGGACGACCCGTTGCACCTTTATCTTTGCCACTATTCCATGCAGTGCCAGCGATGTCCAAATGCGCCCAAGTAAATTTCTCAGTAAATCTAGCTAAGAAACAAGCCGCAGTTATACTCCCTGCTTCCTTACCACCGACATTGGCGATATCAGCAAAATTGCTATCTAATTGTTGTTGATAGTCATTCCACAAGGGCAACTGCCATGTGCGATCATAGCTATCGTTGCCCGCTTTTAATAGGTCATCTGCTAGTGTTTGATCGTTAGCCATTAGACCCGTTGCTTGGCTGCCTAATGCAACAATAATTGCGCCAGTTAAGGTTGCAATATCAATAACAATTTCAGGATTAAAACGCTCGCTATAGGTTAATGCATCACATAAAATTAAGCGTCCTTCAGCATCAGTATTCAAGATTTCAATAGTTTTACCCGCCATGCTGGTGACTATATCTCCAGGTTTATTGGCATCGCCATCAGGCATATTTTCTGAACTAGGAATAACGCCAATAACGTTGATGGGTAAATTCAGTTCTGCAATGGCTGAAATGGTGCCAAATACACTTGCCGAACCACACATGTCATATTTCATTTCATCCATACCTTGTGCTGGTTTGAGTGAAATACCACCGGCATCAAATGTGAGGCCTTTACCCACTAAAACGACGGGACGTGCATCGCCAGCACCTTGATAGTTCATAGTAATAAGTCGTGCAGGTTCGCGGCTACCGCGTGAAACAGACAATAAAGATCCCATGCCAAGTTCTGCCATTTCAGCTTCATCAAGAATAGTGGTTGTCACCGAATCAAACTTTTGACCGATTTGAATTGCTTGATTAGCAAGATAACGAGGCGTGCATATATTACCAGGTAAATTACCCAATTCACGGGCTAAATTCATACCTTGTGCAATCGCCAAACCTGCTTTAGCTGCTGTTTCGAGAGCTTGAACATTATCTCGAGTAAAAAAGCCAATTTTATCTAAAGGTGATACTGGTGGAATGACATTGCTTTTAGTTTGCGTGTACTTATATAGTGCAGATGCCGTTGTAATCATTGTTTGGCGCACTTTCCATTCAGCAGTACGTATATTGACAGCAACTTCGGCTAAACAGCTTGTAGCATTGCTAGCACCAGATTCATTGAGAATTTTTGCCATCGAAGTTATTGCAGCATTAAAATCATTTTCAGTTGTTTTATCTTGTTTGCCGCAGCCAACGAGTAATACACGTGGTGCATTTATGCCTGCAAGATCATGTAATAAAATAGTTTGTCCTGCTTTACCGGCGATATCACCACGATCAATGATTCGGCTGATGGCGTTGCTACTGAGATCATTAAGTGTTTTGGCACTTGAGCTTAATTGTCCCTGTTCATAAACAGCAACCACGATACAATCAGATTTCTGTGTTGCCAGTGATTCAGTTGTGACAAAATACTGCATGATTTTCCCCTGTGAAATAGTGCCTGTTTGCACCAGATGATTTAGACTGCAATGTAAATCGCATCTATAAATAAACCATTCTAACTTAAGATCATTAAATAATGCCCGTCATTCGACAATTTTTTCATTCTTATTTAACCATTATCGACCGTTATTTTATGCGTGAGTTTACGCTTAACTTGTTGGCGGTAACAGCAGTGTTATGGCTGATTTTTGTAGCAACACGTTTTGCACGCTATCTAGCGCAAGCGGCAATGGGAAATTTACCAAGCGAGGTTATTTTCACATTATTGGGTTTTAGTTCACTAGGTGCGTTGTCAGTATTGTTACCTATGAGTGCATTCTTGGGCGTTATGTTGGCGTTGAGCCGGATGAGTTCTGATAATGAATTAACGGTGATTGCTGCATGCGGTATTTCAAACCGCCAGGTTATGCGAAATGTATTGTTATTTGCAGGTACCGTTTCGATAATCATTGCGGCATTATCTCTCTATATCGTGCCTGATGTGCTATCAAGTCGTAATACACTCGAACAAAAATCAAAATTATCTGCCGATACCGCTGGCTTAATAGCGGGTAGTTTTAAGGAAAGTCGTGATGGCAGTTGGACGTTTTATTCAGAAGGGCTAGGTGAAGATAAACAGAACATGGTCGAGGTTTTCATTGAAATTCATCGTGAAAATAGACCGTTAGTTTTTCGCTCAAGCCGAGGACGATTTGAAGTAGATGCCGAGACTAACAATAAGTATTTAGTATTAGAAGAAGGTTACCGCTATGAAGGTCAAGCTGGCCAACAGGATTACACGATCACTAAATTTGCAACGCACAGTATTTTAGTTGAAAACGGAGAGAAGCAAGAGATGGCAGAATATCTTAAATCGCTGCCTTCGAGTTTGTTGTGGCAACGTGGAAATGCAAGGGATTTAGCAGAATTACAATGGCGTATTTCAGCAGCGGTTATGACTATGATTTTATGTGTGATGGCACTAAGCTTAGCCAATAATGGGCCACGGACAGGACGATATGCAGGTTTCTTACCCGCTATATTGGTCTATATTATCTATAGTAATTTATTAGGCGTGACCCGTGCATGGGTGTCAAAAGGTGACATGGCTCCATGGATTGGTCTCATCTGGGTACATTTGGTAATGATATTGTTATTGATGATAATGTTAAATCGTCAGAAAATTCATTTTTATTGGCTCCGATTTAATCGAACTCAAGGAGCGATATGATGGGACTAGGCTTACTTCAACGTTATATTGCTAAATCGATATTGAGCAGTACCTTCTTAGTTTTACTGATCTTGCTTGGTTTGTATACTTTCATGGATTTTGTCGCTGAGCTTGAAGATTTAGGTAAAGGTGATTATCACTTGTTTGAAGCCGCTAGCTATATTTTATATTCGATGCCTAAGCGGATTTATGAGTTGCTACCTATAGCCGCACTTTTAGGTAGCGTTTTAGGTTTAGGTAATCTTGCGAGTCAAAGTGAGCTAGTCGCCATGCGGGCCGCAGGTGTTTCGGTACAGCAGATTAATAAATCCGTAATGATTGTGGCACTGTGTTTAATGATTGTGGCTGTGTTTATAGGTGAGGTATTAAGGCCGCCATTAGAGCAACGGGCACGTGAGATCCAGTCTACTGCACAGACAGGTACTGTGGGTTCGCGTTCAGAACATGGTTTTTGGACTCGCGATGGATTACATTTCAATCATATTCGTTCTATTTTGCCAGATGGCCGATTTGCGGATATTTCTATATATGAATTTGATAAACAACATCGTCTACGCGTAGTGACTAAAGCACAACAAGCTCACTATGAGGGGTCCACGTGGTCACTAACTGATGTAGTTCAAAGTACAATTGATGAGCAGGGTGTCGAGGTTAGGTCCATTGAACATGCTCGTTGGCGCTCACAGCTCAATCCTGGGATGGTTAATATTGTACTTGTCCCGCCTGAATTTTTACCACTATGGAGCTTGCTAGATTATATTCATTATCTAAAAGACAATCATCAAGCAGCCGCCCAATATGAAATAGCCTTTTGGATGAAGATTATGATGCCAATTAGCTCTGCTGTAATGGTTTTTCTTGCCGTGCCATTTGTATTTGGATCTTTACGCTCAACGCCTATTGGAGGACGTATTTTAGTGGGATCATTAGCAGGAATAAGTTTTCATTTATTGAACCAGAGCTTTCAACATTTAGGGATAGTCTTTGGATTATTACCTTGGCTTACGGCAGCCTTTCCAACAGTGGTTTTTGCTATATTGGGCGTAATATTAATGAGACGAGTTCATTGAATTAGGCTAAGATTTATTTTTCAACAAATTCAGCTAATGTTATAAACATCAAGCAATAAAAAAGGCTTAGGTTATTTAACCTAAGCCTTATTATATGTGGCGTCCCCAAGGGGGTTCGAACCCCTGTTACCGCCGTGAAAGGGCAGTGTCCTAGGCCACTAGACGATGGGGACCTAAAACTATTTTTACTACATTATGCTACTAAAATAAAAAGGCTTAGAACTTACTTCTAAGCCTTCATATATGGCGTCCCCAAGGGGGTTCGAACCCCTGTTACCGCCGTGAAAGGGCAGTGTCCTAGGCCACTAGACGATGGGGACCTAAAATCGTTATTCTTTCGTTTAACTGGTGGAGCTAGACGGGATCGAACCGTCGACCTCTTCACTGCCAGCGAAGCGCTCTCCCAGCTGAGCTATAGCCCCCCGAAAGGAAGCGCATACTATAGGGACTTGAGCTTTATGTGTCAACTAACTTTCTTAAATAAAGTTAGTTGGGATCTTTATTATGACGGGATTTGTTCATATTTTAATTAATTAGCATTTTATAATGTTGGCGCTAACTTATTGATGCTACATGCTCTACGAGTGATCACCCCTTTTAATTGTTGTTACTATTTGATGAAATTAACTTTCTATGCGATAAATTAGCGGATATTTATTGTATTGTCGAATTGAATTTCTAATTTCGGTAGCACCTTGAGGATAGTCATGCGCAAACTGATTATATTTTCCACCGTCACACTGACATGTTTTAGTTCCTTAGTTCGATCTGAGGTTAGTTGGCCTCTTTGTGATATAACAAATGATGCTGATTTTTTACCTTATGTTGAAAGCTCTGAACAAACCGCGGTGGATGTTAAAGCGGATGATGCACAGCTGACGGAAGGAGGCGTTTCCGTTTTTACTGGCAATGTCATTGTTAATCGTGCTGGCCAAGAATTAATAGCAAACACTGCTACGTATGATCAAAACACTGGTAATGTCACGGCAAAGGGCGATATTAATTTACGTGATAACGATATGATTTTAAAATCACAAGAAGCGGAATGGTCGATGTCTAAAGATGAAGGTTCTTTAGTTAATGCCCAATATCGTTTACGTGAGATGCATGCCCGAGGTGAAGCCGGTCATGTTTATCGCCAAGGAAAAATTAAAACTAAGTTAAAAGATGCGACCTATACGACATGTGCCCTTGGTGATGATGCGTGGATATTGGAAGCTTCAAAAGTGGATTTAGATCATGAAGAAGCTGTAGGCTCAGCGCGAAATGTCGTGGTACGTTTAAGTGGGATACCTGTTTTTTACACACCGTATATTAGTTTTCCACTAAATGATGAACGTAAATCTGGATTTTTAGTACCAACTTTTGGCAGTAGTGATAAAACGGGCTTCGATCTGAGTACGCCATACTACTGGAATATATCACCAAATACCGATGCAACCTTGACACCACGTTATATGGCCGATCGGGGGCTAATGATGCTGGGCGAATTTCGCTACTTAGATGATCTTGGGGAAGGTGAGATAGACGCGGGATATCTTTCAGGTGATGCTTTAGAGAAAAATGGTTCCAAGATCAATCCTAATTACCAACAAGATCGTAAGCATTTTTCATGGCAAAACACTAGCCAGTTGTCGTCTCGATTGAGTTCAACATTAGACTATAACTATGTCTCTGACGTGTCTTACCTAGAAGACTTTGGTTCTAGTTTAAGTTTAGCGAGTACAACTCATTTAAATCGTCAATTAAATGTTGCCTATAATGCTGACAATTGGGATTTAACTGGTCGATTTATAGGCTATCAAACTTTGACGAATGATATAGAGCCCTATAAACAACTGCCACAATTAAGATTTAATGGCGTGTTACCAGATCAAGCAATGGGCTTAAGTTATGGTATGACCGCTGAATATGTGGATTTTCAACATGATGAATTAACCGCAGGCCAACGTTTCGACATCGAACCTTCAGTTAGTTTACCGTGGCGAAAGGCAGCAGGATTTATTACGCCACGTTTAGCCTTACGACATACTCAATATAATTTGACAGAGAACGAGACTGCCGTCGCAAATAAATCACCAAGTCGCACATTACCGGTTGCCAGTCTTGACAGCGGCTTATTTTTTGACCGTGATATGACGATATTTGGCAGTAGCTACACGCAAACATTGGAACCTAGAGCATTTTATTTGTATATTCCAGAACAAGATCAGACCGACATTCCTATTTTTGATAGTGGATTACGCACTTTTAATATGGGACAGTTGTTCGCTTACGATCGTTTTTCGGGCGCTGATCGAGTGGGTGATGCCAATCAGGTTACTACTGGGGTGACTTCACGAATAATTGAACAACAATCAGGACGAGAAGTATTTCGCGCTAGCCTAGGTCAGATCCATTATTTTGAAGATCGTAATGTATCAATTATCAACAATACTACTGGCACACGTGGTAATTCAGATATGGTTGCTGAGATGGCAGCAACGATTGCCAAAGAGTGGACTGCTCGCGGTGAGATTCAATGGGATCCCCGTAATAACTCCAATAATATGTCGGCGATAAGCTTGCGATACCGAGGTGATAATGGCGAGCTATTAAATGTATCTCATCGCTATCGCAGAGATGCGCTTACCAATAACGAGGGCTTAGAACAGATAGATATGTCTGCTCGAATTCCCTTTAATCAGCAATGGAGCATGATAGGTCGCTGGTATCACTCATTAGAAGATAACCGTACACTTGAAGCCTTAGCAGGTGTCGAATATGGTAGCTGCTGCTGGGCGACTCGATTAGTGCTAAGAGATTACGTTAATAGTGCTACTGATTTAGATCGAAACTTAGCTATATTTTTTCAGATAGAGTTGAAAGGTTTGGGTAACTTTGGTCAAGATACTGATTCCTTGTTAGAAAATAGTATTTTGGGCTATGGCTCATAAACCATAATTGAACCATTCATATTGTTTATTGTCTTTGGGTAATGAGTAATTTTTATCCACATAACTTAAATAATTACTTTTAAGTCATAATTTATGACGATTGTTGTTTCTATATTTAGCAACAACAATTTGTTTTTTTGTTGGGATTTTCATGATTAAAATTTTATTGATTAGCTTTTTAATAGTTAACGCTGCATGGGCCGAACCTATGGATCGTATTGTTGCGGTGGTGAACAATGAGGTGTTACTTGAAAGTGAATTAGTGGATATGGAACAAACTGTTCGCCAACAATTGCATCAGCGTAATGCCACAATGCCACCTTCAGATGTCCTTCGTAAACAAGTTATGGAGCGATTGATATTGCAGAAAGTGCAACTACAAAAAGCAGAAAGCACTGGTATACGAGTTGGCGATGATGCTCTAAACGCAGCGTTGAAGCAGATTGCTGACAATAATAAAATAACCCTAAGTGAGTTTCGTGATGTATTAGCAAAAGATGGCTATAACTTTGTTGATTTTCGTGACTCAATTCGTGAAGAAATGATCATCAATCGATTACGTAAAAGTCAGGTGGAAGACCGAGTTGTTGTATCTGATAGAGAAGTTGATACTTATTTAAAAACACAAGCGGTACAAGGCGGTAGTGAAACCAGTTATCACTTATTACATATGTTAATTAATGTCCCAGAAGCCGCCTCACCAGAGCAGGTGCAAGTTGCCCAAGATAAACTCAATGTAATTAAATCGTTACTGGATGCTGGTGGCGATTTTTCAGAAGTTGCTTCTGGTTATTCTGATGGTCAAAATGCACTAGAAGGTGGTGACTTAGGCTGGCGTAAAAAAGGCGAGTTACCTTCATTATTTGCAGATGTTGTGCCTGAGTTAGCAGTGGGCGAAGTAAGCAAACCATTACGTAGCGGCAGTGGTTATCATCTGGTTATGGTCAAAGATAAAAAAAGTGAAGAAACACATTTGGTCAAACAAACTTTAGCCAGTCATATATTGATCAAGACTAATGAATTAACAACAGATGATGATGCAAAAAAACGTTTAGAGCAGTTACGAGAGCGCATTCTAAATGGGGATGATTTTGAAGAATTAGCACGTGCCCATTCAGATGATACTGGCTCAGCTATCGAAGGCGGAAGCTTAGGATGGAGCAGTCCTGGAGCGATGGTGCCTGAATTTGAAGAAAAAATGAATGAATTGCCCATTGGTGGTGTTAGTGAGGTTTTTAAGAGTCGCTTTGGTTGGCACTTGATTAAGATAAATGACCGTCGTGAAGAAAATATGGCAGAAGAGTTTAATCGTAACAAAGCAAGATCTGTAATTCGCCAACGTAAAATTGAAGAAGATCTTGAAAGCTGGTTACGTGAACTTCGTGATGAGTCTTATGTAGAGTACCGCGACTCTTGAGTACTTGCCATCGTATAGCGCTCACTGCTGGCGAGCCTGCAGGAATAGGCCCTGACCTTTGTGTGCAGCTTGCTCAATATCAGCAGACATGTGAATTAGTAATCATTGCTGATCCACATTTATTACAGCAACGCGCAGAGCAATTAGGACTGCCAATCGTGCTTGAATTAGTCGATTTGTCTAAAACCGCTCAGATACCCGCTAAAGGTGTAGTTCGATATTTACCCGTCGCACTAGCAGAACCGGTGACAGCAGGCGTATTAAATCCTCTTAATTCGGCTTATGTATTAGACACACTACAACTGGCTTTGGATGGATGTCTCGCTAAAAGATTTGATGCTGTTGTCACTGCGCCAGTCCATAAAGGTATTATCAACGATGCTGGTTTTTTGTTTAGTGGTCACACAGAATTTTTTGCTGATGGTGCTGGCGTAGATCAGGTAGTGATGATGTTAGCGACGCCTACATTACGTGTAGCATTAGCAACAACGCATTTACCATTAAATTTGGTGAGCCAATCCATTACTCAAAGCTCATTGACACGTGTGATAGAAATTATTCATCATGGATTATCTTCACCACGGATTGCAGTTTGTGGTTTAAACCCACATGCTGGAGAGGGTGGATATCTAGGTATGGAAGAAATAGAAGTGATCTCACCTGTTATCGAACAATTACGTAATCAAGGCATTAATTTATCGGGCCCATGGCCAGCAGATACCATATTCGTCCAAGAAAAATTGAATGAATATGATGTTGTGCTAGCAATGTATCATGATCAAGGATTACCAGTACTCAAACATCAGGGATTTGGGCGGGCAGTAAATGTAACACTTGGTTTACCTTTCATTAGAACCTCAGTGGATCATGGTACCGCGCTGGATATCGCTGGAACGGGTAAGGCAACAATAAGTAGCCTGCAAACAGCGATTGATATGGCAAATAAAATGATAAAGAGCAAGTCGTAATCATGAGTGAAAAACGTTATCCGAAAGCAAGAAAACGATTTGGTCAAAATTTCTTACAAGACCAAAGTGTCATTGATGATATTGTCGCCGCATTTGATCCGCAGTTGGGACAACATTTAGTCGAAATAGGTCCTGGACGAGCAGCTTTGACTATCCCGTTACTGCAAAGTAGTGATCAGCTAGATGTTGTCGAATTGGATCGTGATTTGATACCGTTACTAGAAACACGACTAGCTTTATATCCCCATTTAAATATTCATCAAGCAGATGCATTAACCTTTAACTTTCGAAGTTTACAAAAACAACAAGAAAAATTGCGAATTATTGGTAACCTACCTTACAATATTACGACACCATTATTGTTTCATCTGCTTGATCAATCAGACTGTATTCAAGATATGTTTTTTATGCTGCAACGTGAAGTTGTAGAGCGTATCTGTGCGCAACCAGGTACTAAGCGATATGGACGTTTGAGTATTATGGTGCAACATCGATGTCAGGCAGAATTGTTATTTATAGTACCACCAGAAGCTTTTGATCCCATTCCTAAAGTCGAATCGGCGATAATTTACTTACACCCATTAGCTGAACGTATTGGTGGAAATGTCGATATAAAGGCGTTAGGACAAGTAGTTACACAAGCGTTTTCTCAGCGACGTAAAACGATTGCTAACACCTTGAAAAACCTAGTCGGACAAGAGGTTTTGCTGGTAGCAGGAATTGACCTAGAACAACGACCAGAAACTATCACCGTTACACAATATGTAGAAATTACTCGAACATGGCTGGAATCATCAAAACATTAACTATTTGTTAATAATATTTTGGGACGTTAACGCTCACACTAAAAGGCTTTACATCTTAATCATAACTAATGTGAGCAAAGACTTGACACTCTGATTTTGCTGTAGTTAGATAGCCACTCCTTCTTAGGCCACTTGGCCTTGAGTCGAGACACTAAATATTTAAGTATTAACGAGATGAGGAATTGAATTTTGAATAAATCTGAATTGATTGATGCTATTGCAACTGCTGCTGATATTTCAAAAGCGAAAGCGGCTCTAGCTGTAGATGGTATGACTGGTGCGGTGACAAAAGCACTTAGTAGTGGTGATCAAGTAACCTTGGTTGGCTTCGGAACATTTTCTGTACGTGACCGTGCAGCTCGCACTGGTCGTAACCCACGCACTGGTGAAGAGATTCAAATTGCAGCAGCAAAAATTCCAGCATTTAAAGCTGGCAAAGCCTTGAAGGATGCTGTAAACTAGTTTTTTTTCTTGGGGTGCTTAGCTCAGCTGGGAGAGCATCGCCCTTACAAGGCGAGGGTCGGGGGTTCGAACCCCTCAGCACCCACCAAGAAAAATGGAGCGGTAGTTCAGCTGGTTAGAATGCTGGCCTGTCACGCCGGAGGTCGCGGGTTCGAGTCCCGTCCGCTCCGCCATACATCAAAAAGGCGCATTTTATGCGCCTTTTTTTTTGCATCTTTTTTGGGTGTGAATTAACAACACTTTTATTACTGAAGGTCCTATTCAATGTTGCATTTTATTCGTGAACGAGCCCAAGGTTGGGTTGCATGGTTTATTGTAGGCTTAATTAGTATTCCATTTGCTCTATGGGGTGTTAACTCTTATTTGACTGGTCCATCAGATGTCATAGTAGCTAACGTCAATGGACAAGAAATCCAACAAGTGGAATATCAAAAAGCACTACAGCAATATCGTGATCGTATGAGGAATATGATGGGAGAAAATTTTGACCCTGCCATGTTCGAGGGTCAAGCCGTAAAACAAAATGTTCTTGAGGGGCTAATAGAACAAAAGCTGCTTATTATGGCTGGACATGATCTTGGACAACACGTCACAGATCAGACGCTATTTAAAATCATTAAATCAACAGCTGCATTTCAAAAAGAGGGTCAATTTGATGATGATGTTTATTCGATGACGCTTGCCCGTGTTGGTTTGAATCCTGCTCAATACGAAGCACAGCTTCGTCAGGACGTACTAACACAAGAATTAGCAGAAAATACACAGCGTTCTACTATTGTCAGTGATAATGATTTAAATACGGTTCTACGTTTAGAAAATCAATCACGTGAGATTGCTTATGGAGTAGTTGATCTACAAGAACAACTAAAACAGGTTGAAATTACCGACGATGCTGTTCGAGCTTATTATGATGAGCACTTGGCAAACTACCTGGCACCTGAACAAATGGTGGTGGATTATGTTGAACTATCTGTTGATGAATTAAGTAAGAATATTACTGTTGATGAACAATCACTCAAGACTTTTTATGACAAGAACAAAGATCAATTTGTTGGACCAGAACAACGCCAAGCAAGTCATATTCTAATTGAAGGTGATGATGCTAAAACTAAGTCAACGTTAGAATCGATACAGCAACGTCTTAAACAAGGCGAAGATTTTGCAAAACTCGCAACTGAATTATCACAAGATACCGGCTCTGCTACAGAAGGTGGAGATTTAGGTTTATTTCAACGTGGCGTAATGGATCCAGCATTCGAAGAGGCGGTCTTTTCGATGAGTAACGTTGGGGAGGTTAGTGAGCCGGTTAAAACAGAGTTCGGTTATCACCTAATTAAACTGACTGCGATACAAACACCAGAAGGTAAAACATATGGTGATGCCCGTGATCAGGTCGAAGCGCTATATCGTCAACATAAAGCAGAAGATTTATTTTTTGAATTAGCAGAAAAATTGGCTAATTTAAGCTATGAAAATCCTGATAATCTAGACGTTGTAGCAGAAGAGTTGTCGTTAACTGTAAAAACCAGCTCTGCATTTATGCGTGATGGTAATAAAATAGGTATAGCAACGAATGAAAAAGTGGCTAGTGTGGCATTTAGTGAAGATGTATTAACAAATAATTTGAACAGTGCAGTAATTGAAATAAGCAAGTCTGATTTGTTAGTCTTACATAAAAATAAACATATCCCTGCTAGCCAACTACCCTATGACTCTGTTTCACCTGCTATAACGGAACAGCTGCGTTATGCCGGTGCTAGGGATAAAGCATATGATATGGGGGAAGTGATCTTAGCTAAACTAAAAGCTGGCACGCCAGCTGATAGCTTATTTTCTAGTGATAAGTGGCATGCCAGCCAATCATATACCCGTATGAGTGAAGAAGTTAGTGCTCAGGTATTAGAGCGAGCTTTTGCTGTTGCAAAACCTAATTCAGACACTTCTTATATAGGATTTACTGCCGATAATGGTAATTATATAGTGGTTAATATAATCTCTGCTAAAGATGGTGTCGTTGCTGATGTTGTCCAAGAAGAACGCGATGGATTAAAGTCGCATTTGGCTCGGACTTATGGCACAAGTGAATTACAAGCTTTAATTAATAGCCTAAAAGAACAAGCTGACATTAAATTGTATAAAGAAAATCTATAAAATATAATTAATTGTGATAAAAAAGGCGCTTTAAGCGCCTTTTTTGTTTTTGGTAAATAGTCTTTAAAGACCTTTGTTGCCAATTAACCCGCAACACCAACAATATTGTAGCCACTGTCGACATAGGTAATTTCACCAGTGATGCCAGATGCTAAATCTGAGCACATAAATGCAGCAACATTGCCTACTTCTTCAATAGTAACGTTACGGCGTAGTGGTGATATTTGTTCACCCAGTGCCATTTTTTTACTAAAATCTGCAATACCCGCAGAAGCAAGTGTTTTAATCGGTCCAGCGGAGACAGCATTTACCCGTGTACCATCAGGCCCTAATGAATAAGCCATGTATCGAACATTAGCTTCTAAGCTAGCCTTAGCGACGCCCATGACATTATAATTATCAATGGCACGTTCAGCACCCAGATAAGTTAAAGTCAATAATGAACCGTTCCGCCCAGCCATCATGGCTTTTCCTGCTTTAGCTAATGCGACGAAACTATATGAGCTGATGTCATGTGCTGTAGCAAAACCTTCTCGAGTTACACTGTCAACATAACTACCTTGTAACTGATCGCGTGGGGCAAATGCGACTGAGTGAACGATGGTATCTAGACCATCCCAATGTTGACCTAATTGGTCAAATACACTGGTAATTTCTGCATCACTAGCTACATCACAGGGAAATATTAGCGCTGGATTTGAACCACATTCTTCAGCAATTTTTTCGACACGAGATTTTAATTTATCGTTTTGGTAGGTAAATGCCAGTTCTGCGCCTTCGCGGGCCATTGCTAGTGCAATACCCGATGCAATTGAGCGTGCACTTGCCACACCGACAATTAACACACGTTTGCCTTGTAAAAATCCCATAGTTAATCCTTAGTAAGTTATGTTTGAAAATGTTACAAAGTACCCGATATTAGTTATTTCTGGAAGAGGCAATATGACTTATAACTCGCTATAATGAATATCATTTATAAACTCTCGGGAAATTCTATGCGGGTTGTATCGTATTTTTGTAGTGTCGTTTTATTATTTTTGGTTGGTTGTGAATTACCTACAGTCAATTCGCCTTATCCTCAACAAGCAGATAATGCTGTGACTTTATATAGTTCATTTGCATTGCGACCCAAACATTTAGATCCGGCTAAATCATACAGTGCAGATGAAGCGACTTTTACAGGGCAGATTTATGAACCACCATTCCAGTATCACTATTTAAAACGACCATTTACCTTGGAGCCTCTAACTGCAACAGGTTTACCCTCAGTACATTATTTTAACAAAAACGATATAGAGGTAAGTGAGGGAGATTCGACCAGCGAGGTTGCCTACAGTGTTTATCAAATAGCTATTAAACCAAATATTCTTTATCAACCTCATCCCAGTTTTGCAATAGATGATGATGGACAGTTTTTATACCATTATTTAACGAATGATGAGATAGATGATATTAACAAGCTTGCTGACTTTAAGGTGCAAAGTACTAGAGAATTAATTGCTGAAGATTATGTCTATCAAATTAAGCGACTAGCGCACCCAGATATTCATTCACCCATATTAGGCATAATGAGTGAATACATTGTGGGATTAGCTGATTATGCGACGCAGTTGCGAGAGTTACAACAGTCAGGACGCGCCATCGATTTACGCGCTTCAGCTATTTCAGGTGTATCAGTGATTGATCGTTACAGCTATCAAATTAAGGTTATTGGTAAGTATCCACAGCTACGTTATTGGTTAGCCATGCCCTTTTTTGCACCGGTTCCATGGGAAGCTGATGAATTTTATGCTCAGCCGGGTTTAATTAAGAAAAATATTACGCTGGATTGGTATCCCGTTGGAACTGGCCCTTATCAATTAACAGAAAACGATCCAAATAGTCGTATGGTGCTTGAAAAAAACTCAAATTATCATGCTGACTATTATCCTGAACAAGGAGAATCAACGGATTTAGCATTAGGACTATTGGATGATCGGGGCAAGAAATTACCTTTTATTGATAGAGTTGTGTTTACTTTAGAAAAAGAAAATACCTCCTATTGGAATAAGTTTCTTCAGGGTTATTATGATATTAGTGGCATAAGTTCTGATAGTTTCGGTCAAGCAATTCAAGTGGCGTCAGAAGGAGAATTCCTGTTAAGTGATGCAATGAAAGAAAAAGGCTTAGCTCTCAGAACTGCTATAGCTGCATCTACGTCCTATATAGGTTTTAACATGCAAGATCCAGTAGTAGGTGGCTACAGTGAAGCATCAAAAAACCTTCGTCAGGCTATTTCAATTGCAATTGATTATGAGGAATATATTTCAATATTTCTAAATGGACGTGGTATTCCTGCTCAAGGGCCAATTCCTCCCGGTATTTTTGGTTATCTTGATGGCGAGGCGGGTATCAACCATCAAGTCTATGATTGGGATAAAAATATTGCTAAACGAAAATCATTAGATAAAGCAGTCCAGTTATTGGCTAAAGCAGGTTATCCTGCGGGTCGGTCGCGAGAGACTGGTGAGCCTCTCACCTTGTATTTTGATGTACCTGCTAGTGGACCAGATGCTAAGGCTCAATTCGACTGGCTACGCAAACAATTTGATAAGCTGGGCTTACAACTAGTTATTCGTAGTACAGACTATAATCGTTTTCAAGATAAAATGCGTAATGGACAAGCCCAGCTTTTTCAGTGGGGATGGAATGCCGATTATCCTGACCCAGAAAACTTTTTGTTTCTACTTTACGGTCCTAACAGTAAAGTTAGTTCAGGTGGTGAAAATGCTGCTAACTATCAAAACGATAAGTTTGATCAGTTATTCGAGCTGATGCGGGTGATGCCAGATAATGATGAAAGGCAAACCATTATCAAAGAAATGTTAAACATTTTGACCAATGATTCACCTTGGATATGGGGCTTTCATCCGAAACAATTTTCTTTATATCATCCATGGAATAAAAATGTAAAACCCAATTTGATGGCAAATAATACTATTAAATATCGACGAGTAGATGCGCAGCAACGATTAAACTTGCAGCGTCAGTGGAATAAGCCGATATTATGGCCTCTATTCGCACTGCTGGGACTATGTGTTTTGCTCTTAATGCCTGCATGGTTAATATATCGTCAAAAACTAAGAAAAAAAATATTTTAAACGAATAGAAAAAGATTTTTTAGCCGATATTGGGTAGAATCACACTTTTTTAATTAAAGGATTAGGGCATAGTAGTATGAATATTTCTGTATTTTTATGTCCTGTTGCTGAGTAATATCTTTTTTAATACGCAACATTCATCTTAAGGAGATTGATTTGTGGATTTAGCTACGTTACTAGGATTTATAGGATCCTGGGGGCTAATTATTGCGACCATCGCTCTTGGATCGGGCGCATTAGTCTTTATCAATGCTCCATCATTTATGATCGTACTAGGCGGCTCTGTAGCTGTTGTTCTAATGCGTTTTACCTTTGGACAGTTCATTGGTTCCATGAAAACTGCAATGAAAGCATTTTTATATAAAGCTGAAAGCCCTGAGATCTTAATTGTTAGTATTGTTGAATTGGCGGGGATTGCTCGTAAAGAAGGTTTATTAGCGTTAGAAGGCCAAGAAATTAATAACCCTGTCTTGTCGAGAGGAATCAACATGCTGGTTGATGGTCATGAAGCTTCGGTCATAAAAAAAGCCCTATCGACAGAAATGAATGAAATGGTCACACGTCATAAATTAGGCCAAGATATTTTTAAACAAATCGGTGATGCAGGTCCCGCTATGGGAATGATCGGAACACTAGTTGGTTTAGTGCAAATGTTGTCTAATATGTCTGATCCCAAATCTATTGGACCAGCAATGGCAGTAGCTTTATTGACAACACTCTACGGTGCGATGTTAGCTAATATGTTTGCGTTACCAATATCAGATAAATTGGCATTGCGCAGCGCTGAGGAGCAAATGAATAAAAATATTATTATTCAAAGTGTATTGGCTATCCAAGAAGGTCAAAACCCGAAAGTATTAGATGAGTTATTGAAAAACTTTTTACCTCCGTCTAAGCGTGATAACGTTGAGGCTATTGAATAATTAGCTATGATAGGAATTAATTCATAATGAGTGAACAGCTAGAAGATGATGTCATTGAACAAGACTGCCCTCCCGTTGGTTTGCCAGCCTATATGGCCACCTTTGCTGATTTAATGTCCTTATTAATGTGCTTTTTCGTCTTATTACTTTCATTTTCTGAAATGGACGCGTTGAAATATAAAATGGTCGTTAAGTCTTTAGATAACGCGTTTGGTGTACAACGTGAGGTCGCCGCCAATGATATTCCAAAAGGCACCAGTATTATTGCTCAAGAATTTAGTCCTGGTGAACCTAGACCAACACCGTTAAGCGAAGTGAGACAAGATACGATCGATGAGACTAGAGATGCATTAGATATAAAAATCGATGCTGAAGCTGCAATCGCTGCAAAAAAACAAGAAGAGCAAATCACGAAAGAATCGTTGGAGTTTCAACAAGTATTAAAAGAGGAGATTGAAGAGGACTTAATTGATGTTGAAACCCAATTTGATAGGATCATCATTAGAATACGAGAAAAAGGTTCTTTCCAGTCTGGGGATGCAAACTTGAATAGGGCCTTTATACCTATTCTTGATAAAATTCGTCATGTATTGAGCAAAACTGATGGTCAGATAATCGTCGCTGGCCACACTGATAATATTCCTATCAATACATCTCGTTATCGTTCCAATTGGGAATTATCAACATCACGTGCCACATCGGTCGTGCATGAGTTATTGGCCGACGGTGAAATGCAGCCAGGACGTTTTGTATTAGAGGGACACGCTGAAACACAGCCCCTAATGACCAATGATACAGCTGACAACAGAGCAAGGAATAGACGTGTGGAAATTATCGTGCTTAAATCTACGTCTAAGCAAGACGTAAAAGATTCCATTAAACGCCTCAATAATGACTATGAATCAGTTGATGGTGAAGTTACTACTTCCGAATAATGACAGGAGATTCAAATGAATATATTTAAATTAACAAAACTGACGGCTTTAATTGTGGCTTTATCACTCAGCTCAATTTCAGCCTATGCTGCTGATTGGGTTATTGATAGTAGTGGCTCTCAGCTGAATTTTATATCCATTAAAAAAATGAATATTGCTGAAGTTCATCAGTTTAAACAACTACAAGGAAGCTATGATTCTAAAGGTAATTTTGTATTAGATATCGATTTAGCTAGTGTTGATACACAAGTTCCTATTCGCGACGACAGAATGAAAAAAGAACTGTTTGAAGTAAGCAAGTTTTCGACGGCAAAACTAACCGCAATGATCGACACTGATCAAATTGATGCAATCGCCGAGGGTGCAAGTGAACGTTTTACTTTCGATGCAAAACTTGACTTACACGGTGTATCAAAACCGATTACCCTTGATGTTATCGTGACACGTTTGGTCGGTGCTAAATTGTCAGTGGTCAGCGCTAAACCGGTCATTATTAATGCCGATGATTTTGAGCTTGCTTCAGGCATAAACAAGCTTATGGAACTAGCCTCACTTCCTAGTATCAGTCACGTGGTGCCAGTCAGCTTTTATTTAACATTAAAGCTAAAATAAACTCAGTTAGAGCGAAGAAATAAGTAATGCAAGTATTCTCAGTAGAAAAAGGCATTGTCATTCCATTGGATAGACCTAATGTAGATACGGATGCCATCATTCCCAAGCAGTTTTTAAAATCTATTCAACGCAGTGGTTTTGGACCTAACTTGTTTGATGAATGGCGTTATTTAGATCTCGGTGAACCAGGATTAGATTGCTCGCACCGGCCGCTAAATAAAGATTTTGTTTTAAATAAGCCTCGCTATTTGGATGGCACAATTTTATTAGCGCGCGAAAACTTTGGTTGTGGGTCAAGTCGTGAACATGCTGTGTGGGCTTTAGATGATTTTGGGATCCGCGTTATCATTGCGCCAAGCTTTGCAGATATATTCTTTAATAACACTAGTAAAAATGGCATATTAGCCATTAAATTGGATGAAGAGATTGTTGAACGATTATTTTCAGATGTTCAAGCTGAGCCTGGCTATCAGTTAACGGTCGACTTAGAAGCTGAGCTAGTCATCATGCCAAATGGTGAACAAATTCCTTTCGAAATTGATCCCTTTAAAAAACATTGTTTACTTAATGGCTTAGATGATATTGGTCTTACCTTGCAACATACCGATGATATACAAAGCTACGAACAAAATAGGCAGAAACAATCGCCATGGTTGTTCTCGTAAGCTATTAATTAGTAGATATTAATTTTAAACTTTAGTTTAGTGAAATAAATAATGACAAAAAAAATTGCAGTATTACCCGGCGATGGTATCGGTCCAGAGATTATTGCTGAAGCAATAAAAGTACTAAACGCACTTAAAAAAGACGGTTTAGATATATCGCTTGAATATGGCCTAATTGGCGGTGCAGCTTATGATAAAACTGGCACGCCATTTCCAGATGAAACACTCGTTTTATCAAAAGCGGCAGATGCGATTCTATTAGGTGCCGTCGGTGGTTATAAATGGGAATCTTTAGATATCAGCGTTCGGCCAGAAAAAGGTTTGTTAGCGATTCGCAGTGCTCTAAATTTGTTTGCTAATTTACGTCCAGCAATCTTATATCCACAATTAGCCGATGCTTCGTCATTAAAGCATGAAATTGTGGCTGGTTTAGATTTGATGATTGTCCGTGAATTAACAGGTGGGATTTATTTTGGCCAGCCTCGAGGCATTCGCATACTTGAAAATGGTGAAAAAGAAGGCTTTAACACGCTTGTTTACCGTGAAAGTGAAATCTTACGAATCGGTAAAGTGGCGTTCGATATTGCCCAAAAAAGACAAGGACGTTTATGTTCAGTAGATAAAGCAAATGTATTAGAAAGTACAGAATTGTGGCGCGAAACAATGACTGAACTTGCTAAAGATTACGCAGATGTCGATTTAAGTCACATGTATGTTGATAACGCCGCAATGCAATTAGTGCGAGCGCCAAAACAATTTGATGTGATGGTAACCACTAATATGTTTGGAGATATTTTGTCAGATTGTGCATCAATGTTAACCGGCTCAATTGGTATGCTGCCTTCAGCCTCATTGGATGAAAATAGTAAAGGCATGTATGAACCCATTCACGGTTCAGCCCCCGATATTGCAGGACAAAATATTGCCAATCCACTAGCCACTATTCTATCGGTAGCCATGATGTTACGTTACACTTTAAATCAAGCCGAAATGGCGGATCGAATTGAGAATGCCGTAGGTAAAGTGCTAGATAAAGGATTCCGTACTGCAGATATTTATTCTGATGGTATGACAAAAATAGGTACATCTGAAATGGGTGATGCTGTCGTTGCGGCGCTTTAATAAAATTTTATAAATAGGACTCCTTGTGAATAAGAAAGTAGATGTTGCAGTAGTAGGTGCTACCGGTGCGGTAGGTGAAACAATGTTAGATATTCTGCATAAGCGGAAATTCCCAGTGGGTAAAGTATATGCCTTAGCGAGTGAGCGTTCAGCGGGCAGTACCGTTACTTTTGGTAATAAAACATTGATTGTTGAAGATTTAGCGACATTTGATTTTTCTAAAGTACAAATTGGCTTATTTTCGCCTGGTGCTAGTATCTCAAAAATCTATGCACCCATTGCAGCAGCGGCAGGTTGTGTTGTTATTGATAATACCTCGGAATTTCGTTATGTTGATGACATTCCGTTAGTTGTTCCAGAAGTCAATCCTGATGCGATTGCTGATTATAAAAACCATGGCATTATTGCAAACCCGAATTGTTCTACAATTCAGATGATGGTTGCTATTAAACCTATATACGATGCGGTAGGAATTACACGTATTAATGTCTGTACCTATCAGGCTGTATCCGGAACAGGTAAGCCGGCAATGGACGAGCTAGCAAAACAGACCGCTGCATTATTAAACGGGCGACCAGTTGAAGCTAGCGTTTATCCTAAACAAATTGCATTTAATGTTATACCTCAAATTGATGTGTTTGAAGAAAATGGCTACACCAAAGAAGAAATGAAAATGGTTTGGGAAACCCAAAAAATTATGGGTGATAAGTCGATTCAAGTTAACCCTACGGCTGTTAGGGTTCCCGTGTTTTATGGTCATTCTGAATCAATTCATATCGAAACTCGCGATAAAATTTCTGCAGAACAAGCGAAAAAGCTACTCTCTGAAACGGATGGTATTGTGGTCGTAGATGATCATATTGATGGTGGTTATCCTACTGCAGTATCTGAAGCATCCGGTACTGATCCTGTTTACGTAGGTCGTATACGTGAAGATATATCACATCCAACAGGTTTGAATTTGTGGGTAGTTGCCGATAATGTTCGTAAAGGTGCCGCATTGAATAGTATTCAGATTGCAGAAATTTTGGTTGAAAAATACCTATAAGCGATTAAACCTTTATGGACATCAGCATTAAACAAGGGGTTTGAGATGATGACAAGAATATTTGCCAGTGTTGCAGTAATGACTGCATTAGGGCTTTTAGCTCCTCTACAAGCTTTTGCGTTTGGTTTAGGTAAAATTGAGCTGTCATCTGCACTCAATGAACCTTTACGGGCTGAAATTCCGATTACTGCTCTGAGTGCTGACGATGCTGATAATATACAAGTTCGATTAGCGTCCAGTCAAGAATTTGAGCAAGCAGGGATTGATCGAAACTTTTTACTGACACAACTTAAGTTTGAAGTGATCGAAAAGTCGGGTATTGTGAAAATTGTTATTAGTTCTCAACAACCTGTTCGCGAGCCCTTTATAGATTTTTTATTAACGGCGTCAACAACAGGTTCAGGTCGATTAATTCGTGAATATACGGTATTGCTTGATCCACCTAAGAGTGTGTTTAATAAACCTACAGCCCCACTAGCTCAAAATCCAATTAAAATTCCTACTAACATTAGTAATTATTCAACACCGAAGACGGATAACGCAGCATCTTATTCGGGTAATACTTATGGCCCTATTTCTCGTACAGACACACTTTGGGAAGTGGCATTAAAAACGAAGCCTGAAAATAGTATCAGTGTTCCCCAAATGATGATGGCCTTGTTTAATGCAAATCCTAATGCATTTCAAAATGGAAATGTAAATGGATTAAAAGCAGGTTCAAAATTATCGATACCTACTAGAGAGGATATTTATAAGCTAACTGAACAACAAGCACTTAATGCTTTTAAGCAGCAAAATGCGTCATGGAAAAATCGAAATGCTCGCCCGATAACAAACACTGACAGTGTTGATAAAACGCCTACGTCTAAATCTCAAATAACATCTGCTGTAGATCCCAATATAGATAAGGTGTTGCCAACTCCTGAAGCTGCGGCGGCAAATCACCCCATCGATCCTGCTAGCAGTGTAGATGATACCGCGCGCTTAAAACTGGTTGTTCCCACTGATAAACCAATCTTAAATGATGAAGCGTTATCACTGCTAGGTGCTGAAAAAATAAAGTCGCTTGGCGAACAACTGACCTTGGCGCAAGAAACGATTGAAGGGCAAACTCAAGAGAACATCGATTTTAAATCGCGTATGGATGCGTTAGAAGTGCAAATGGATAACATGCGTCGATTAATATCATTGAAAGATGCTGACTTAGCTAGATTACAAAGTATGGTGGAGCAAGAACAGAAGGTAGATGAAAATTCACTTGCTACAGATCCTGCCTTGTTGGAAAATTTAGATGCAGATACAGAAAATACCGCTGTAGACACCGCCCCACTTCTAGGTAATGAATTAAATACTAGTGAGTCAGATTCTATTGATAATAATTCATCTGAGGGTCAAATTGGATCACTATTTTTAATGGCTCAATCACTGGTCACTAACAATAAAACTGAAGTAGCAATAGGTGCAGGTAGCCTCTTATTATTGTTAGCTTTGTTATTAATCGCCAAAAGACGTAGGGAAGATGCTACGTGGAAAGACAATGATTTTGAAAACGATGATAAGGCAGATGAAGACTTATTAACTACTCAACCTACTAATCTCGCTGAAGATAAATTTGAAAAAGCGATTAATGTCGATGAAGCGCAACCTGTAGTCGAAACGATGGTGATTGATGAGCCAACGCCAGAAGAACTCATTGAACAAGCAGATATGCTAATTGCGTACGGTAATTACGAAAAAGCGATGACATTGCTGCAACAAGCAAAACAGCAACAACCTACTAATCAATTAGTAATAACAAAATTATTAAATGTTATGTTCAAATTAGAACTAACAGAACCGTTTGTTTCTCTTGCAAGCAGCATGAATATTGATAAAAATTCTTCTGAATGGTTGATCATTGCAGCATGGGGCAGAGAGCTTGCATCATCAAACAGTCTATTCCATATTGCTAATGCAGAAAAAGCTGAAATTATCACTAATCATGATAAACGTAATACTGATAAAAAAGATGAGTTGTTAACCTATTCTATTGCAGATAAAGATGTCGATAACATAGATGATTATGATGATCATACTATTGAATTTAATATTGATGATTATGCGGCAGATGATGTTATCAGCAGTCCTGATCAGAGTTCAACAAAATCACTTGATGAAGAAAATGATGATGAGCCGCTAAATTTTGATACGTCATTTTCTCTAGATGAGAAAACAGATTTTAATGCGCCGCTAAATTTTGAAGTCGATTCCGATAATGAAGAATCTGGTCTATCATTAGATGATGAGCCGTTATCGATAGATTTACCTGATGAGAGATATCAATCTAATGTATTGTCGACGGAAGATAGCACACTGGACAATCAACATTATATAAATACCAACTTAGACTTAGACAGCGAACGCGATACTCTAGAATTTGATATGAGTGCTTATGACGAAATTGATGAAGCAGAAACTAAGTTAGATTTGGCATCTGCTTATGCCGATATGGGTGATCCAGATGGCGCGAGAAATATTTTAGAAGAAGTCCTCAAAGAAGGAAATGAAGAGCAAAAGTCTAAAGCGCAAGCATTATTAATGAGTTTGTCATAACGTGGTGGTTAGGTGAAAGTAGCCTTAGGCGTAGAATATAATGGCACTCGATTTTCAGGATGGCAAGTACAGCCAGCACAAATTACGGTACAAGGCTGCCTAGAGAAAGCGTTAAGCTTTGTCGCTAATCATCCTGTAAAAACAGTTGCAGCTGGACGTACAGACTCCGGGGTTCACGCTCTTCAACAAGTTGTGCATTTTGAAACGTCAGTACAACGTGGCGAACGAAACTGGATTTTAGGACTTAACACCAATCTACCGGCAGATATAAATGTTACATGGGCTAGAGCCGTTGATGAGGATTTTAGTGCTCGATTTTCTGCTTTAAATCGCAGTTATCGCTATGTCATTATGAATCGTGTCAGTCGATCAGCTATTCATGCCCACAAAATGTGGTGGCTTTTTAGTCCTCTCGATGTAGAACGCATGCAAGCTGCAGCGGATCACTTAGTTGGACATCATGATTTTTCCGCATTTAGAGCCAAAGAGTGTCAAGCGCATAGCCCGATTAAAACCGTCGAAAAAATAAAGGTGACACGCCAGGGAGATTGCATTGCCATTGATGTAAAGGCACAATCATTTTTGCATCATATGGTCAGGAACTTAGTGGGTGTATTAGTGCCGATTGGCGAAGGTAGAAAACCCATCGAATGGGCAAAACAAGTTTTGGAAGGGCGTGACCGTTCTCACGGCGGAATAACATCACCTCCAGAAGGTTTATATTTCATCAATGTTGAATACCCGGAACAATATAATTTACCAACAGTGTCAGCTTTTCCTGTGGTCTGGTAAAGTATCAAGTTAGATCTTTTCTGAAAAGTGATTTCATGCGAACACGTGTAAAAATTTGTGGCATTACTCGTCGCCAAGATGCTGAATTTGCAGTTGAAATGGGCGCTGATGCATTAGGACTGGTATTTTATTCACATAGTCCCAGAGCTGTTTCTATTGCGCAAGCAAAAGGGATCGTTGATGGATTACCGCCATTTGTTAGTAATGTAGCGTTATTTGTTGATGCTGAACCAGACGAAGTTTATGCGTGTATAGCAGCATTGCCATCAATAATTTTGCAATTTCATGGTGATGAATCAGCGGCATTTTGTGAACAATTTGGTAGACCCTATTTAAAAGCAATTAGGATGCAAGCTGATACAGATTTAGTGAGCATGGCTAATAACTACACATCTGCAGCTGCAATTTTGTTAGATAGTTATCAACAAGGTGTACCAGGTGGAACGGGACAGGTATTTGATTGGTCACTAATAAAGACAATTACTAAACCTTTAATTCTAGCCGGTGGATTAAATGCGAATAATGTGGCGCATGCCATAAAACAAGTTCAACCTTACGCGGTTGACGTCAGTGGTGGCGTTGAACATGCAAAAGGGATTAAAGATAAACAAAAAATAACTGCTTTTATGCAAGAGGTAGCAAATGGCTGAACAATTGGATAGAGATTATTACGGATCATACCCAGATGACAAAGGTCACTTTGGACCTTATGGCGGACGTTTTGTTGGTGAAACCTTAATGGAAGCTATTTATGCGCTTGAAGAGGCTTATAATCATTATAAAAATGATCCTGAATTTCAAGCTGAAATGGATAAAGATTTAGCTGATTTTGTAGGTCGTCCATCGCCTATCTATTTGGCTGAAAATTGGACCAAAAAATTAGGTGGTGCACAAATATATCTTAAACGTGAAGATTTAAATCACACGGGTGCTCATAAAATAAACAATGCGCTTGGCCAAGCATTATTGGCTAAACGCATGGGTAAAAAACGAATTATTGCTGAGACAGGTGCTGGTCAGCATGGCGTTGCAACGGCGACGGTTGCAGCTCGTTTAGGTATGGAATGTATCGTATATATGGGTGCTGAAGATGTTCAACGTCAAGCACAAAATGTTTATCGAATGAAGTTATTGGGCGCGACCGTTGTGCCTGTTGAATCGGGTTCGCGTACCTTGAAAGATGCATTGAATGAAGCATTACGCGACTGGGTTACGAATGTCGATGAAACTTTTTATATCATCGGAACGGTTGCAGGCCCACATCCATATCCTGCGATGGTTCGTGACTTTCAAGCGATAATTGGTCGTGAAGCACGTATCCAAATTCTAAAAGCCACTGGCAGATTACCTGATGCTTTGATTGCTTGTATCGGTGGCGGTTCTAATGCGATAGGTTTATTCCACCCCTTTATTGAAGATAAAGAAGTGGCGATGTATGGTGTTGAGGGGGCGGGTCATGGTATTGAGACAGGCGAACACTCAGCGCCACTTTGTGCCGGTACGCCTGGCATATTACATGGCAACCGTACCTATTTAATGCAAGATGAAAATGGACAAATCATTGAAACGCACTCAATATCTGCTGGATTAGATTATCCTGGCGTTGGTCCTGAACATGCATGGTTAAAAGATATTGGCCGCGCTCAATATGTATCTGTAACTGATGACGAAGCGTTACAAGCATTCCACGATTTAACACGTACAGAGGGTATCATTCCAGCATTGGAATCGAGTCACGCTCTGGCATATGTGACTAAATTAGCGCCCACCATGTCACCCGATAAAATTTTGATGATCAATCTTTCTGGCCGTGGTGATAAAGATATGCATACTGTAGCCAAAATGGCTGGTTTAAGTTTCTGAGGGAGAACAGATGAGTCGTATTAAACAATGTTTTGATAAGTTAAAAGCAGATGGTCAAACCGCGCTTATCCCTTATATTACCGCTGGCGATCCAGAACCTTGGGTGACCGTACCGATGTTACATGCTTTGGTGAGTGCTGGAGCAAATATCTTAGAATTAGGTGTTCCTTTTTCAGATCCAATGTCTGACGGTCCAGTTATTCAAAAAGCGTGCGAACGTGCATTGAAAAATGACGTGACACTTCATCATGTTTTAGACATGGTGAGCCAGTTTAGACAAAAAGATAAAGAAACTCCGATAGTGTTGATGGGTTATGCCAATCCACTTGAAGCAATGGGCTATCAAGTTTTTGCAGAAAAAGCACAACAAGTGGGTGTTGACGGTATCTTAACGGTTGACATGCCACCTGAAGAATCAGAAGAGTTCATGTCAATTATGGCTCAACATGAAATTGATATTATCTTTTTGGTTGCCCCAACAACATCTTTTGACCGGATGAAAAAAATTGCTAAGCACGCTAAAGGCTTTATTTATTACGTATCTATTAAAGGTGTGACGGGTACGGCTAATATTGATGTGGTTGAGGTTGCTGAAAAAATGACTATGCTTCGATCTTTAACCGACTTACCTTTAGGTGTGGGCTTTGGCATACGTAATGGCGTCTCTGCTGCTGCAGTATCAGCAGTGGCTGACGCGGTCGTTGTAGGAAGTTCACTGGTCAATTGTATTGCAGATCATGCTGATAAACCTGAAGATTTACCTGCCGCTGTTGCAAATGTATTAGCAGAAATGCGCCATGCAATTAATGCGCGTGATATGGCAAAATAAAGCATTAAAAATAAATATAATAGGTGACAAGTATGAGCTGGTTTGAAAAATTAATTCCTTCGAAAATTCGCACAACAGTCCGTAACCGTTCAGTACCTGAAGGTGTTTGGTGTAAGTGTCCTGCATGTGACAGTGTGCTTTACCGAGCTGAATTAGAGCGAAATCTTCATGTTTGTCCTAAATGTGCTCATCATCAACGGATTAATGCGCGAACTCGTCTTGCTAGTTTTTTAGATGAAGACGACCGAAAAGAATTAGCTGTTGATGTAAAACCAGTTGATACGCTCAAATTTAAAGATAGCAAAAAATACAAAGATCGTATTCACCAAGCTCAAAAAACAACGGGTGAAAATGATGCCTTATTAGCCATGCAAGGCAGTGTAAAAGGATTGCCTATTGTGGCAGTTTCATTTGATTTCAGTTTCATGGGTGGTTCTATGGGATCTGTAGTGGGCGAAAAGTTTGTTAGAGCAGCGCAAGTTGCCTTAGAAAAGAAAATACCGTTGGTTTGTTTTTCTGCCAGTGGTGGTGCACGTATGCAAGAAGGTTTATTTTCACTGATGCAAATGGCTAAAACGAGTGCAATCTTGGCTCAACTTAGTAAGGCTGGAGTGCCTTTTATTTCGGTTTTAACTGATCCTACTATGGGTGGTGTTTCAGCAAGCCTAGCAATGTTAGGCGATCTGAATGTAGCAGAACCTAAAGCACTAATTGGTTTTGCTGGCCCGCGAGTTATAGAACAAACGGTTAGAGAGACGTTACCCGAAGGTTTCCAACGTAGTGAGTTTTTAGTTGAACATGGCGCTGTGGATATGATTATTGATCGACGTGATATGCGAGATCGATTAGCAAGCATCCTCTCTGTATTACAAAAGCGCGCTGTTGCTTAAGCCTGTCTGAGTCGATGCGCTTTCAAACTCTCCCGCAATGGCTTAAGTGGCAAGAGTCACTCCATTTTACCGAGGTTGATCCCGGCCTAGAACGAGTAGGTTTGGTATGGCAAAAGTTGGGCGGTATTTCAAAACTACCTTTTACAGTGATCACTGTTGCCGGAACTAATGGCAAAGGTTCATCTGTTGCAATGCTTGAATCAATACTTCGAGCGGCGGGTTATCAGACAGGTACTTATACTTCACCGCATTTATTACAGTACAACGAACGTATCTGCATGAACGGTCAAGCTTGTGATGATAAAACAATCTGTGAAGCGTTTGATCGGATAGATATTGCACGTGATGATATATCACTGACTTATTTTGAGTTTGCAACGCTAGCGGCAGCCGACATATTTAGTCGAAATAATATTGATATTGCTATTCTAGAAGTTGGTATGGGTGGGAGATTAGACGCAGTTAATCTGTTTGATACTGATATTGCTTTAATTACGCCGATTAGCCTTGATCATATGGCATGGTTAGGCACCAATCGCGAAGCTATTGGTTTTGAAAAAGCGGGCATCATACGTCAAGATAAACCTGTTGTTTGCTCCGAGAATATGCCACCTCAAAGTCTAATAAACCATGCAACTTCTCTTCAATCAGCTACTTTTTGTGCCGATAGTGAATTTAGTATTATTATAAACAAAGATCAATGGCGTTGGTCAAATAGCCACGTCGAACTACTAAATCTTCCATTTCCAGCCTTGAAGGGTGCATATCAGTTTCAGAATGCTGCAGCCGTGCTTCAGGTTATTAGCCTATTAAATCAGCAAGATTTTGATATTTCAGAAGATGCCATCAGATGTGGGTTAGCATCGGTAAAACTGTCCGGTCGATTCCAACAGATTCACGGCGACATTACCACTATTTTGGATGTTACCCATAATCAGCAAGGTGCAGAGAATTTAGCAAAATTATTAGTTGAAATACCTTGCCCAGGACAAACGTTCGCTGTGCTATCAATGTTAAAGGACAAAGATGTAAGCACGGTAGCATCAATATTAAAACCTGTTATTGATATTTGGTATGTGGCTGGTCTTGAAGGTAGCCGAGGCATGACCAGTGATACATTAGCTGAACGGTTGAGCGATATCATTGATCAAAACAGGATTAGACCATTTACCACCGTAATTGAAGCTTATGAACAAGCTGTCATTGCTGCTAAGAAAGGCGATCGAGTATTGGTTTTTGGCTCATTTCATACAGTTGAAGCCGTATTAAACAGTACACTGTAAATTTTGACCATTGAATTATATTTTGTTTAATGGTCAGTAATTGAACTAGCTATACATTTTATCGATTTGAGCTTGATGAAAGTGAATCACTTTGCTACGTTTGACCTTCATTGTCGGAGTCATCAGATCATTTTCAACAGTCCAAGGATCTAGTAGTAAGCTCACGCGTCGAATCTTTGCGTAAGCAGGAAAATCATGTAATAAATCTCTTAAACGTAGAATGACTTTTGAAATTAAGATTTTATCCACAAGACTGCTACTATCTAAAGCAACCAAACCTAGTTCGTTAGCTAAATTAGTCCAACGATCATTATTGATAACAATCAATGCTGCAAGATAAGGCTTACTTTCTCCTACAACTAATACTTGTTCGAAAATATCATCCATCAATATTGCCGCTTCAATATCACTAGGAGGGATCTTTTCTCCATTGCTTAGAATTAAAATATCTTTAATTCGTCCGGTTAAATAGATATGTCCATTTTTGCCTATACGAGCTTGGTCGCCAGTGTGCAGCCAACCGTCAGCATTAATGATATGAGCAGTGGCTTTATGATTATTCCAATAACCCAACATATTGCCTGGACCGCGGGATAATAACTCATCATTTTCACCGATCATAACGCTAATGCCAGGAAGAGGTTTGCCAACACTGGCGGGATCATTACTATCAGGTTTATTAACACTAATGACCGGACTAGTTTCAGTTAAGCCATATCCTTGTAATAAACAAAAACCAAGTCCAATAAATAATTTAGACACAGGCAGTGGCAGTGCGGCGCCCCCACTTACGATAAGGCGCATGTTACCACCTAATCGAGCATGTACTTTTGACGCGACTAGCTTGTCTAGAATAGGCCACATTATAAAGCTGGGGCACCAGTTTCTATTACCTTGATGATATTGAAATCGGTTCCAGCCTATATTTGCTGTCGTTTTAAATAAACCTTTAGCAAGCATTGATTTAGCTAATAATTGTGTATGTAAGCTGTAGTAAATTCGTTCAAAAACACGAGGCACTGCAATCATAATGCTGGGCTTTATAACTTGCATATCGTCTGCAAGTTGGGCAATGCCTCGAGCATAGGCAACCGTAGCGCCAGCCATCATAGGCAGATAATAACCTGCTGTACGTTCTAAAGTATGAGATAAAGGTAAGAAGGACAAAAATATATCACCCGCGACTACATCGATACATTTAAGTGAGCTCGATGCTACAAACAGCATATTGTGGTGACTAAGCATGACACCTTTGGCACGACCAGTTGTACCCGAAGTGTATATTATTGATGCTAATTGATCTGGCGTTACCTTTTCATCTCGAAGAATAGTGCCGCTCAGCGGCAACCAGGTTTTTGCATAAACAGCTGGAGCGGATAAAATCTCATCATCAAAATTATTAATAACGATGCGTTGAATATGATGCTCTTCAGTAATCGATGGTGCTAGGCGTTTCCACTGCGCTGCACTTTGTAAAAAAAGTAATTTAACGTCAGCATCATGCAAAATATAAGCAACGCTATCAGGACGATCATCAGGATACAAGGGAACTACAACAAGTCCTAGTCCCATAGCTGCTTGATCAAAAAATACCCATTCTTTACAGTTTTTTAGATTGATTGCAACACGGTCACCTGGCATCAAATTCTCGTTAGATAGGGCATCTTGCCAACGTGCAACCTGAAATGCGACTTCTTGCCAAGAAGTGTCATACCATTGTTTTCGTGAATTAGAATAGCTGCGATAAGCTGGCTGTTGTGGACAGCGCTTTAACCTTTCTCGAAATAACCCATAAAGTGTTCCGGCTTGTTCTGGTGAAATCGAATCACTAAGCATCGCGTGGTTAGGCTTACTAGATTCTAAAATTTTAGAATCACTTATCGTCGCGACAGTCATAGGATAAACCATAACTTTACAAGAATATCCAACGCATTTGAAGGCCTAACAGATCGATACTACCTTCGTATTCACCTGTGATAGTCGGGTTTCCAAGTGAGCTAGCTACGTCATCAATCTTTGGATTGCTAATAAAAAGATGACTATAGCCCATGTCGAGTGTGACATTTTGTGAGTATTTATAACTTGCGCCCACAGATACCCATTTACGATCATTGCCCGGAATACGAGGTGTCCTGAATTCATCTGAAATAGGTGTCTCATCATAAGCAATACCTCCACGAAAGATCCATTGATCATTGTGTGCATAAGATAAACCTAGCCCATAACGCATAACGTTAGACCAATTTTCTGGCTGTGATTTATTGAGAGGATGCGCGGTATCGGGGGTAACGAGGGTTAAATCTTTAAAGCGACTCCATCTTGTCCATGAGGCGTCACCCATTACGGCCCATTGATTGTTGAGTTGATGATGAATGGCAAAAGACAAACTTTCAGG
>Ga0307486_1000153_pt1 | contig 74370 bp, 55 predicted proteins | sample CBIW02metaG_FD_203663 | JGI IMG/M metagenome (GOLD analysis project Ga0307486, IMG submission 203663) | Sea-ice brine microbial communities from Beaufort Sea near Barrow, Alaska, United States - CBIW 0.2 | ecosystem: Environmental > Aquatic > Marine > Coastal | place: USA: Alaska | collected... | reverse complement strand
GCGAAGTCTTCAGGAATCCCGGTAAGTATTATTGGACCGTCAGTAGCTAATGTCAATAACGATATTACTGTAAAGTTCGAAGTGGATCCAAGCTCTACCGCAGTAGAGGGTGTAAATTATACACTTGCATCTGATACTTTTACATTAACGCCTCAAGACGCAGTAGATCTTTACACCGGAATGCTTCCAATTACTATCATAACAGATGGTATTACGCCTCCTGTAGATGTTGCTCCAGTTCTTAATTTAAATATTTTGGAAATCTCTGGAGACGACAACATAATAATCAATGATAAAACTCGCAGTGTAGCTGTTACTATTGGTTATGCATGTCCTTTCGATATCAATAATTACGCAGGAACCTATGTGGCCACAACAGATGAATTCGGAATCTATATTGGTGATACAGTTCCTTTCGAAGTTGTAACTGGTCCAGGTGAGAATCAAATTACCTTGGTAAATGTTGCGGCTCATCCAGAAAAGTATGACGTTGTAGTAGACGTAGACCCTGCAAGCGGTAAACTAACCGTTGCTAAGCAACCTGCCTTAAATTATAACAACTTTGGAGCCACACAGTATGGTGAAATGCGTTGGGAAGGAAGTGGAACTTCAGGAACATCTGGCGGATTCTGTATTGGTGAATTATCAATCAAAGCAGCCTATACAGTTGATGCTGGTTCTTTTGGACAATACAAAACTGTTTTTTCGAAAACAGCTAATCCTTAATTGAATAAATTTTCCTTATTTTAAAAAAGCTGCCCGAAAGGGTGGCTTTTTTTATGCCTATACTTTTTTTAATTATTCTATCTTTGCCCTATGGAAGAAAACACTACAATTTTTGGAATTAGAACCCTTATAGAAGCCATTCAAAGCGGGAAAAATATTGATAAGATCTATTTACAAAAAGAACTGTCAGGACCCTTATTCAAGGAATTACAACATCTAGCAAGCAAAAAAGACATTAACTTCTCCTATGTCCCAGTAGAAAAACTTAATAAACTCACCAATGGGAATCATCAGGGTGCAGTTGCAAAAATATCACCCGTAGAGTTCAGAGATTTGGAAGACCTTGTTGAAGAAATACTTCAGGATACAACAAAGATTCCATTATTTCTTCTGCTAGATCAAATCACCGATGCGCGCAATTTTGGCGCGATAATAAGGACAGCAGAATGTACCGGTGTGCACGGAATCATTATTCAAAATAAAGGCGGAGCACCAGTCAATGCAGATACCATTAAAACATCTGCCGGTGCTGTTTTCAAAATTCCAATTTGTAAAGTGACTCATATTAAAGATGCGGTTTATTTTATGCAATCTTCTGGCATCAATGTGGTTGCAGCTTCTGAAAAAACAAAATCTAGCCTGTACGAAACAAATTTCAAGCTTCCAACCGCTTTGGTTATGGGAAGTGAAGACAGAGGGGTAAATCCTTCGGTATTAAAAATTGTGGATGAAAAAGCAAAATTGCCAATGTTCGGCACGATTGCTTCGTTAAATGTATCTGTAGCTTGCGGTGCTTTTCTATATGAAATCGTTAGACAACGGATTTAAAATAGATGTGAGACTGTAGACAAGAGATTTGGGACAATAGAAAAAAAGAGGATAGCAAATTAAAAGTCAGAATTAAGAATTAGGAAACAATACAAAAAAGATAAATATTAAAATGATTTTTTTTGGAGAGAAAAATTCATTGCTACCACAGAGACAAAAAAATAATTATTAAAACATAAGTGCACCTGCCTGCCGGCAAAGGCAGGTGCGTGGCTCACTTTTTTGATTAACAAATGGTTTATATTCAAAATAAGTTCAAATTCCAAATTAACAATTTCACAAATTTTGAATTTTGAATTCTGAACTTTGAATTTCCATACTTGAACCTTGAATTTTTATTCTTCTTTAGACTTCTTATAAAAATAGGTGTAAACAATTTTAGAAGGCACTTCCTCATTTTCAATAAGATCTTCAACTTCCGGAGGGATTTCGACGAAATTTCCATTTTCATCAAAATGCTTCATAAAAGGATCATCGTCCTCTTTATATCCCAATTTTTCCCATTCGAATTTTGGCTGTATTACGATTTTCTGTCTGTAAATCAATGCAAAGAGAAAACCAGTTATCAAGCCGGATAAATGACCTTCCCATGAGATTCCAGGATCTACCGGCACCACAAACCATAACAATCCACCGTATAGGAAAACCACTATAAAGGATAAGGCCATTAACCGATAATATTTCGAAAATATTCCTTTAAAAAATAAGAAAGAGGCTAACAAATAAATGACTCCGCTTGCACCAATATGATTTGCGGGCCTGCCAATTCCCCACGTAAGCAATCCGGTAATCAAAATCCCGAACAGTAAAATTTGCCAGCTAATGTTTTTATAGAAATAGAACAAAGCCATGGATAATACAAATAGTGGAATGGTATTATTGAATAAATGTTTAATGCCGCCGTGGATAAAAGGTGAAAAAAGAATTCCTCTTAGCCCCTCCACTGTTCTGGGTTTGATACCAAAATTGTTAAAGTCCAATCCAAACCGAATCTCCACCCAAAAAACTATCCATATAATAAGCACAAAGAGAATTGGATACCCAATTACTCCCGTAGAAAATTCAAAAGATTCAGAATATCGATTCAATATGTTTATATTTAAAACAACACACTTACAAAAAATTATCCACTTTAGATTGCACTGAAAAATTGTCATTCAAATATATGATTCTAACTAAGTATATTCAAATCTTAATTAAGAACTCTATTACTCGATATTTTAAAATTAGAATAGCATTTATTACTCTTTTAACGCATCCTAACATTTCCCTTCCTAACAAATTAGTAATTTTGCGAAATGAACCCACCTTTAGCAGAACGATTACGTCCTAAAAAATTAAGCGACTATTTGAGTCAACAACATCTTATTGGTAAAAATGGCGCTCTAACTCAACAAATTGAACAGGGAATAATTCCATCCCTTATTTTATGGGGTCCTCCGGGAGTGGGGAAGACAACTCTCGCCAATATTATAGCTTCAGAAAGCCAACGCCCGTTTTACACATTAAGCGCTGTTAGCAGTGGCGTGAAAGATGTTCGTGAAATAATTGAAAAAGCTAAAAAAGGGGAAGGGCTTTTCACTACAAAAAACCCAATTTTATTTATAGATGAGATCCATCGTTTCAGTAAATCTCAACAAGATTCGCTTTTAGGTGCAGTGGAAAAAGGTTGGGTTACACTTATTGGTGCAACTACGGAAAATCCAAGTTTTGAGGTTATTTCAGCCTTGCTTTCCAGATGTCAGGTTTATGTGTTAAAACCATTTGAGAAAGAGGAATTGATTGCCTTGCTGAATCGGGCTATAGAAGAAGATACCGTCATTAAAAGAAAGAAGGTAGAATTAGTGGAAACCGAAGCCTTATTGCGTTTAAGCGGCGGAGATGCGCGCAAACTACTGAATATTTTTGAATTGTTGGTAACATCTGCTGAAGGTACTGTGCAAATCACCAATCAAATGGTGTTGGACAAAGTTCAGCAAAATACAGTGCTTTACGATAAAACCGGGGAACAGCATTACGACATTGTTTCGGCATTCATAAAATCCATTCGCGGGAGTGATCCTAACGGAGCCGTTTATTGGTTGGCGAGAATGATTGAGGGTGGTGAAGACGTAAAATTTATCGCGCGAAGATTGCTTATTCTGGCAAGTGAAGATATAGGCAATGCAAATCCAACTGCCTTAATTATGGCAAATAATACGTTCCAGGCAGTTAACATCATTGGATACCCGGAATCGCGAATTATTCTAAGTCAATGCGTTGTTTATCTAGCAACTTCGCCAAAAAGCAATGCTTCATATATGGCAATAAATCAGGCCCAAAGTCTGGTTAAACAAACCGGAAATTTATCTGTACCATTACCTCTTAGAAATGCTCCCACCAAACTGATGAAAGATCTTGGATATGGTGATAATTACCAGTACGCTCATAATTACGAAAACAATTTTGCAGAGGCCGAATTCCTGCCTCAGGAAATCAAGAATACGGTAATTTACAACCCGGGAAATAATCAGCGTGAACAAACACAACGAGAATTTTTAAAAAAACGTTGGAAAAATAAATACGGTTACTAATTCTGAATTTTGTAAATCTTTGTATCGGTAGTGCCCTTTTCCCGATTTAAAATTTCTACAACAAAATTTCCATCTTCATCAAAAGTAGCGATTCCCTGCGTAGTTATAGAAGCGTAAATATAATTTTGCCCGGTTTTTGAATGGATTATTTGGGCAAAAGGTTCGGCCATACCTTTTTGAAAGAATCGGTATCCATTTTCAGAACTTTGAAGATAGAATTCTTTGCCTTCATTTATAAAATTAAGCGAATTTTCATTTTTTGTATTCTTTACAATTGGATCTTTTGTTACTGGAATCATTGAAACAACTACTTCCGCTGGCACAACATTTTTTTCATTCGATTCAACCTTTGTTTCAGGAACGATCACAAGCTGAACTACATTTTCGGACTTTTGCGCAGGTGCAACAGCAACATCTTCTTTATATTTATAATTTAGTTCGTCAATAGATTCAAATGCATTCCGCAATGCTTCTTGATAAGCTCGTTTGTAATTCTTTTCCCGGCTCCTTCCATCTTCAGAAACAAAAACTTGTTTGTTTTTACAATCTTTTAATACTACAATTAATTTTGTTGAAAATAATCCAGAATGGCTTTCCACATTTGCAATAAGCGCTTTACAACGGTTTTGATTTAACTCCATTGGCAGTTCCTCATCTTCTAAATACGCCTTAAAACCGTTCTTTTCCAAAAGAAATTTTGTCAGTTCATTTAATTGATATTGATTAGGTCCCTTTAAAAATTCGAAACTTGAAGGCACAATAACATACTTATAGGAATTAATTTCCTGGCCAAAAGTGGAAGAAAGGAAGCCTATAAAAACAAGGGTAAAAATCAGTATTTTTTTCATTTATTTAATTTTTAGTGTCTCAATTAAGTTCCAATTAATATGGGAACAGAATAATCATTTTTGTTTTTTGAATCGTATTGAGAATATCAACATTTCATCTGGCAATAATGCTTTATTAGATGTTTATCTATACATATCTGAAATGTGATGAAATAATAAGATCCTCTATGAACTTTCAATATTTATTAAATACAAATTGAAAACCAAGTTGTATAGACTCACTATTAGATTTTGCCAGATTAAAATAGCCTAATAAATTGTCGCCTGCAAGGTAGAAATTAAAATTCTTTAATCGGGTAGAAACAAGCAAGCCAAGATTAGAATATGAAAAATCATCGACGGTATAGGCGAATTTCATTCTAAAATTCTGTGTAAATTTTCGATCGAAATAAGCATTAAAAGCATATTTCAATCCCTTAGGTCGGTTAATTCCAAAAAGATGGATACCAACGAGATTTTGTGCCCTTCTATTTACAGGGACCAAATAATTGCAAGGTTGATAAAATTTTCCGAAACCGTATTCCAGTGAGGCATTTAATATAAACGGTCGCCAAGAAATATATGCTTCATTTATGGTTTCATCCTTTAAGTTTTTATTTACCTCATCTTCAAAAATATCCCAGTACGGAAGGGTGGGCCCACCGGGCGCAGCATCAGGAAACAGCGGTTCAATCCCATCTGTTTGATAACTTCCATAGTATAAATAATTTTCCACATCCTTCTTTTGAAACATAAGGCCAAGATCTTGAACAGATCCCGTAACGATAAAATGTTCCTCGATCTTATAGGTTAGGCCCAAGTCTACCCCTACTCCAATATTCCCACCGAAAAAAGAACGCTTTAGTAAATCGAGGGTGGCCTGTTTGACTGTTTTATTTCCTTCTTTCAAAGATTTGTAGCCTGAAGTATTTACCCTAACATTTAGCTTATCGGCAAAATGGCGATAGTAATTTGGTCCTTCAGGACTATCGATTGTTGTAAAATAACCGGAATTATTTGTGCTTTCAACATTGAAAATTCCTGAATAAATTTTCAATCGGCCTCCAACGCTAAGCTTGTAATTTATCTTTTTATTGAGGCCTACATGATAAACCGCCATTGCTTCCCCCGTAAAACTTACATGTGAAAAATTGAAGGGGACATTGATATGATCCTTGTTGCCCTCATTTACAAGCATAGCCGGATCTTTAGGAAAATATGCAAAAGCATCCATTTCCTGGTAAATCCCCATCGAGATATAATGATCATTCTTGAGCCGCCAGCCAAAGGATAAAATCTCGAGTTGTTCCCGGGCCGTAAAATAATCATTACTGGTCAATTTTCTTATCGCCTTTGTGACTCTTTCATTGACATTAGGATTGGAATCGTTAAAAATATCGTATAAATTCACGCCCGAAGTACCAGCTGAAAAATGGATTTGAGAAAGGAAAGGAATTCCTATATGCTTGTCGAAGTTGATTGCTGCTCCCGGATTGCTCATCAGGCTTTGGGGAAGACTTCTTACATCGTACAATAATTGTTTGTTCTGTCCCTGCGTAAGTATTACGATTAAAAAAAAGGCTAAGGACAGAAGAATTTTCATTCTTTAAAATTCAAAAGAGAATAATCCCTTGGATTGAAATTTCAGTTCTCCATTCAAGGGTTCACTGCCCGGCAATGCTTCGATTTCTACCGCCAACTTAATTGATCGGCGAATGACCTTAATTTGATCAAATCCTACAAGATCTATAACTTCCGTAACCGCGGGCTCATTTATATTTCCTGCATTAATATTAAATTCAACTACATGTTGGGATTTATTATTTTCTGACAGAAAAGAAATTTTATTGTGAAATGAATTCGAAAAAGAGTTGATATATTTAAATCGGAATTCAACTTCCATCAAGTCCTCCTGAATATATGAATCGTCTAGAAATTCCAATCTAACTGTATCGCGAATTATGTTTTTTTGCTGATTTGTAATCGTATCTAAAAAATCAACCTTATTCACATCGAAAATAAGCAAATCTATTTGAAGTTTTGGTTTTAAACTGATGTCCTTAGCTTGATCAAGATCAACATCTTTCACGCAGGAAAATGATCCTAATGAAATTAGGATTAACAGAAAGATCTTAAAATTGATTTTTAAAAAGGACATCTGTTGCAAAAATCTTTTAAAAAACGAAGATAAGCCTTCTTTATTGCTATAAATATTTTAGCAATTCATTTAACTTTTGAATTTGAAGAGTTCCCAAAACTTCATTTTTTTGATAGTAGTCAAAAAATACAGATCGCATTCCAGCATTTATTGCTCCCCGCACGTCTGCTTCGTAATTATCGCCAACCATCAAGCTATTTTGGGAGAAGGCATTAGATTTTTGAAGGGCCTTTTCAAAAATTTGAAGATGAGGTTTTTTTACTCCGGCTTCTTCCGAAGTTGTAACGGTAGAAAAATAAGAAGAGATTTTTGAATTGACCAATTTGTGATATTGTATTTCTTCAAATCCGTTCGTAATAATATGAAGTTGGTATTTTGAATGCAAATATTTCAAAACAACCAAAGTATCCTCCAGCAAATGATTATAATTGGGTAAATACTCGATATATTTATCGGACAAGACCACGATACTTTCTGGTGAAACTTCCAGTTTTAGTGACTCAAAAGTTTCCTTTAATCTTCCGATCTTGAGAGCTTCCTTTGAAATTTGATTATTCCTGTACAATTCCCAATAGTTAAAATTAATTGGTAAATACACATTTAAAAATTCTTGTAAGCCAACATCAATCTTTTCCTCTTTGAACAAAAACTCAAAAGCAAGAGCAGAATTTTTATCGAAATCCCATAAAGTATGGTCGAGATCAAAAAATATATGCTCGATATTATTTAATTTCATGCATTTGTTTCAAAAGTGAATAATAGAAATTTTTATCTTTATATTCGGAAAAATCTCTATTTTTAAAAACTGACCTGAATGTACCTTGTACTGATTTCAATTCCTTCAACATTCCGGTTATATCGCTTTGAATTTCTTCCGAAGTTTGCAATTTACACACTTGAGAATGGAATATATATGGGTGGATTTTTAATGGGGTTGTAACCTCCAAATTGATATCGTAAAACAAAAAAGAAGTGCTTGTCCCCGCCCTAAAACCATTCCATTCCGGGTATCCCATCGAATAATCATTAGTGATTTCCAACTCGTTAAGATTACTATAATGCTCCGGAAGCAGCAAGTTATATTTACTGTTTAAAACATTCTGCATTGGGGCATGGATAATATTTTCAAAACGTTTTTTCTCAATTTTAAGGACTTCCAGTTCTTTCACTGCATAATATCCAAGCTTTAATCCTACCAGTGAATAGTCTGCTACATATTTTATTATAGAAACATAATTTAACCGGTTTGGGCTGATATTTCTGTCAAAGGCATTAAAATTGCTAAGCTGAAACATAAAAACCATTTTGGTATTATACTTTTTTATGAAGCCAATGAGATCGTCAAATACATTAAATGGGTCCTTTTTTATTCGCAATAATACCTTGAATCTATCGGAGACCTTTGTGAATTTTAATTGCCCCAGATCGATTGCTGTTCCCAAAAAACTTCGAAGAAATCCTTTATTCTTATAATTAAACACCCGACTTACCGAAATAATAGAAACCGATTCAAATTTTCTGCTTTTAAATTCTATATCGTCAAAGTTTTGCTTAAGTATTTTTTTGAATTTATATGCCCAGATATCTACCACCGGACTTTTAATAAATCCTTCTTTAACTGCCAAACTTTCTGAAGCCGGAAAACGGCCATAATCATCCTTTAGATGTGGCATATATTCCTCATAACGAGATAACAAATAGAAGGAGGCAGCAAAAATATCAAAAGGAATATCACTCTTTTCTGAAACCGAAAAAAAACATTTAGTTTCCTCCCATTTGTGCACTTTTATTTCTAAATCGCCCAGTCCTTGTTCCAGTAGCAGGTCACTGTTTTGAATGAAAAATTCATTCCCGAGACGTTTTTTACCGTAAGAGAATTTAATTCCTGGATGTGCTATAAATTCCTCAATTTTGTTTGTAAACCGTATTTCCAATCCCAGAATATGAGTGCAAATATGTTTAAAAATATAAATTATTCTTGGGGTGATCTTTTGGGTGTAAATTAAAAGCATTTCGAGATTTGTTACATCAGCCCTTCATCGGCGAAGCTAAAATAGGATTTTTCGGTTACAATAATATGATCCAGAACTTTTATGTCAATACTTTCGGCTGCAATTTTCAATTTATTAGTAATTAATTTGTCCGCCTCACTAGGGTTCAAATTTCCAGAAGGATGGTTATGAGCTAAAATCAATGAAGTCGCGCCTAATTCCAAGGCTTTTTTCAATGTGACTCTTACATCTACGAGTGTCCCAGTGATTCCGCCTTTGCTTATAGCCAGTTTTTCAATAATTTTGTTAGCATTATTTAAATAGAGTATCCAAAATTCTTCATGAGGCAATTCCCCCAGGATTGGCTGTAAAAGCTCAAAAACTGTGCTACTAGATGCAATTTTCACCAACTCCAGCGCATCCTCAGTTCTTCGTCTTCGACCTAATTCCATAGCCGCAATAATACTGATGGCCTTAGCTTCCCCAATTCCTTTGTAGATCATCAGTTGTTGGGCTGAAAGTTTTCCCAACAAGTTTAGATTATTTTTAGTTTCAAAAAGAATTCTCTTACTCAATTCTACCGCGCTCTCATCAGTATTTCCAGATCCAATTAAAATAGCAATAAGCTCGGCATCACTTAAAGCCAATTTCCCTTTTTGAAGTAATTTTTCCCTGGGACGGTCATTTAAGGCCCAGTTCTTAATTGTAAACGGAATATAGTCTTTTTTCATCTCTGTCTTTTTCTTAAAGATAAATAAACCTAACCATATTTTATATTTAAACCTCTGAAAATCAGTGCATAAAATAAGACTATTTTAAGATTATTAAATCCAATTTTTAATTTCATCAAAATCGAGTCCTCCATAATTTCCGCTGCTCATTAAAAGCAACACAGAATTTGAATAGTCAAGATCCTTAATGTGCGCCTTAAATTCCAGTGGATTAGTGTAAACTATTAAATTCTTCTTGTTAAATGCCAAACGAATCTGATCTTCGGAAATGGGCTGCATTTTTTTTAATTTCAAGGCTTCCGGCGAAAAAAACACAATCGCTTCATCGGCAGGATCAAGGCTCTTTTCGTATTCTTTCAAAAATTGAGGATTCAAACTGCTGAAGGTATGCAGTTCCAGACAAGCTATTAGCTTTTTCTCTGGAAACTGTTCCCGAACTGCTTTGGTAGTTGCCATAACTTTTGAAGGACTATGCGCAAAATCTTTAAAAACCACAGTCGATTTTGATTCCACGATCTTTTCAAGACGCTTTGATGCACCTCTAAAAGTGGCTATTGCTTCATAAAAATCATCTTCATCTATTCCCATATGTTGACAGATCCATTTCGCTCCCGCCAGATTATTCAGATTATGAGCCCCGAAAATTTCAATGGGCATATCTCCCTCTGGAGTATCCAAAATAGTAGTCCCGTTCTCTATCTTGTAATTTGGAGTGTGATAAGGATGTTTCCTAATTTGATTTGAAGTTTCTTCAACGATCCTTACTAATTCAGTATCCTCCTGGTTGTAAACGATAATTCCTCCGCTTATGATAGAATCGACAAATATTTTAAATTGTTCAAGATATATATCATAGGTAGGAAAAACATTAATGTGATCCCAGGCAATTCCGCTTAGAAGGGCAATATTTGGTTTGTATAAATGGAATTTAGGCCTTCTGTCTATGGCTGATGATAAGTATTCATCACCTTCCAATAATATAAAATCATTTTCGTTTGTTAGATGAACCATGGTGTCAAAACCGTCCAATTGCGCCCCAACCATATAATCTATTTCCCGCCCGTGGTAATGCAATACATGAAGAATCATGGAGGTAATTGTAGTTTTTCCATGTGAACCACCAATTACAACTCTGGTTTTATTTTTGGACTGTTCATACAAAAATTCAGGATACGAATAAATTTTGAGACCTAATTCCCGGGCTTTTAAAAGCTCGGGGTTATCGGCTTTAGCGTGCATTCCAAGTATCACCGCATCTAAAGAGGAACTGATATTTTCAGGAAACCATCCTAGTATATCGGGAAGTAAATTAAATTTTTTGAGTCTGGATTTAGAGGGTTCAAAAATGGCATCATCACTGCCCGAGATCCAATAACCTTTGTGATGCAAAGCAAGTGCAAGATTGTGCATCGCACTACCGCCAATGGCGATAAAATGAAGTTTCATAAAATAGAAAATTTCAACAAATATACTTATTTAATGCTGAAAATATAGGTGAAAGGCTATACAGATAAAACAAGGTTAAACATTTGATATATAGGTGTTTTCGAGCAGAACTTCCTTACTAACAACCTTAAGCGTTAGATATTTAGCTAATTGAATACTATTTTGACTTGTAAATTGTTTTCGAACTGCGTATCGTTCCACCCTTTTTCCTCAAAATAATTACCAAATTCAATTAGGCATTGCAAACCATAGGTTTCAGAGTGTTATGGTTATGATCCGAATCAAATTCTCAATTATTAAATTTAAATCTGCATGTAACTTTCTTTAAACAAAGTTTGTTAAAACTGGTCATTCTGAGAAAAAGGTTAAAAGCTATTCATTATTCATGAAGAGAATACAATTTTTCTACTCGTATCACTTTTTTTTCCAATTTACATTGAATTAATTTTATTTAACAAAAGGTTAACCGTTAATGGTTTGATTGTTAAATTTAACCCTAAAAATAGTAGTTTTGTTGAAAATTTATTGCAATATTTGTGTTGCCTTATGCGGGCATTTCAAACGTACTTATAAATGTTAAACCTAATACCTAGCCTATGCAGAATTTTACTTTAGGAAAGAAGGGAATATCTATGCTCCTTTTTGGCCTTGTTTTATTAACCACTAGTTTTTCTTCCTTCGGGCAGGAAAATTGCCCCACCGTTAGCGATCAGGCTCAAGAATTTTGCTACTTGGCAACGGTCAATGATCTTCTTGCAACACCTACTAATAACGATCCCGTTAGATGGTATCGCAGCGCATCTTCCCCTAATCCCATTCCAAACAATGAATTATTGGCGAGTGGAAATTATTTTGCCGGAAATCAGTCAGGTTCCTGTACAAATAGAATTGCAGTTGATGTTACGGTAACCACACTTCCAGCACCTACCAAAACTACAGCCGGAGCTACTTTTGATCCTTGTCAATTTTCTCCTAATGATACTCATACGGTATCGGAAATTATTGCTCAATTTGAACCTGGATCTGGTTATGCCATCCAAGTATTCGACACTGAATATGGTACAACCGCTTTAGGGGCGGGCGTCGACTTAATTGATCAAGCTAGTTACTACGTGGGGAAGAGAGATGATCCTTCTACATCCTCAAGTTGTCCTTCACTTAGAGTTGCCATACGTTATTCCCCCATTTTAGCATTAGCACCAACCGGGGAAGCAATTCAAATTTTTTGTGAAGGTGCCTCAGTAGCTGATTTGGTTGCAAGTGGTACGAACAGATGGTACAGTACAGAAACATCACAACCTGCTTTGGCAGGATCCACTCCTTTAATTACTGGAGAAACTTATTATGCAAGTCAAATTGTTAATAGAAGTAATTCTAATAATCCTCCTTGCGAAAGTGTGGAAAGGTTTGAAGTAACTGTAACAGTAAATAATGTTTTAATAGAGGAAACTCAAAGATTCTGTGCATCAATTGGAGAAGGTAATAACTTTAGAAAACCACAGGTACAAGACTTGTCTCCCGATGGAACTTGGTATGATGACAATACCTTCACAACTCCTTTGGCTTTTGATGACGAATTAACTGATGGAAACGTTTATTATTCACGTATTCCTGACAACTGCGAAACAAGAGTGGTAACTGCAGAATTTTTTGACACTCCAAATGCAGGAAGCACAACATCATTAAATGCTTGTGAAAATATTGATCCTTTTAATTTAGTTGATGAGATCAATAATTCCCAATTGGGACCGGCTCAACAAACAGGAAGATTTTCACCAGAATTAAGTACTGGGACATTATTTTTTGATCCTTCTGATTATGCCCCGGGGACTTACAATTTCAGATATATTGTTGATGGCAATTCAGATTGCCCAACAGATGAATCAAGAATAACTGTTATTGTGGATGAAGCTCCAATTGCAGGAAGCGATATTTCTGAAACTGTATGTAGTTTAGAAACTCAGAACCTTCAGGCACTTATTACTAAATTTTCTTCACTTTTAGTGGGTAGAGATCAAAACGGAACATTTTCGAATAATTCCCTGGATGATTTAGCCATTCAATATTCTCAAAATCCTATTGGAACATTTACAACCACCTACACAGTAACCAATGAAGCCGGATGTACAGACTCCGCATCTATTTCTCTTGAAATTTTGCAGTCGCCTTACGCAGGTGAAGATGCAATTGTGATTTTAGCTGATGAAGGGAATGGTCCTATAGATCTTTTCAGCAGATTAGGTGGAACCCCTGATTTTGGGGGAACATGGTCACCAGGCAATGGCACTTTTGATCCTGTATCAGACACTCCTGGGATTTTTAATTATACTGTAATGAGTAATGGCTGTGAAGATTCAGCTAAAGTAACTGTTACCGAAGCATGCCCAGTTGTTCAAGAAACTACTCAAGAATTTTGTGCATCTATCGGAACTGGTAATAATTTTAGAAAACCACAAGTTAGAGATTTGATGCCTGCAGGAGTTACCTGGTATGCGACAGCCGATTCAGATACTCCTTTAACAGATACTACTGTTCTTGTTGATGATGAAAATTATTTTGCTGGAAATGTAAGTGGAACTTGTCCTGATAGGACAGAGGTAACTGTGGTGGTATTATTAACCACTCCTAATGCGGGGAGTACTTCTAATATAACAGTTTGCTCTAATGCCGAGCCTTTTGATTTGATCGATAGGATCAATCCTTCAATTCTTGGAGCACCTGATAGGGATGGAACCTTCTCTCCCGCATTGGCAAGCGGTAGTTCAATATTTGACCCGACAGTAGACATAGCAAGACAATATATATATACAGTTGTTGGAGGTTCCTGCCCAAAGGATGAGTCTCGAATTACTGTGAAAATAAATCAGGCTCCAAATGCAGGAATAGATATAAATGAAGAGCTTTGCATAAATCCTAATGATGACCTGTTGCCAACCGCTCAGGAATTCATGGCAATTTACGCAGATGATAGTAGAGATTCCGGCGGCACTTTTATCCCAAGTTTGAATAGCTTGTTAGAAGACTTTCAGGCAGATCCTTTTGGAACCTTTACTACCCTTTATTCCGTTACCGCGAATGGCTGTACGGACACAGCAAATCTTTCAGTTACCATTAATGAAGAAGTACCTGCGAATGCAGGTGATGATGTTGAGTTAACTTTTTGTTCAACTGATGGAATTCAAAATTTATTTGAATCCTTGGGAGAAGGGGTGAATCCTAATGGAATTTTTGAAGGACTTGAAAACGGAATGTTTGATCCTTCAACCTCAACAATAGGTGAAACTATAATTACTTACAAAGTAAGTGAAGATGAATCCTGTGTGATAGGGACGGACACAGCTGATTTTATAATTAATGTAAATCAGGGACCAGATCCAGGAGAAAACGGAATTATTGAAGTATCCAGAACAGACGTACCTTTTAATTTGTTTACAAAACTTGAAGGTAGCCCTATGGATGGAGGGATATGGTCACCCGGAAATACAGATGGTAGTTTTAATCCTGCCACGGGAGATGGAGGTTTATACACTTATACCATAACAAATGGTGAATGTGAAGCTTCTGCTAATGTAACGGTAGTTATCTTGGACGAAGAAGGATGCCCTATAGTTGACCAACCCACTCAGATTTTCTGTGAATCAATTTCAGGTATAAATGGTAACAATCCAAGAAGACCCAGGGTTTCCGATTTATTACCCGCTGAAGCCTCTTGGTATGTTTCAACTGATTCTGAAACTGCGCTTCCATCCAATACAATTTTGGTAAGTGAGACAACCTATTATGCAGGTAACACAACTGGAACTTGTGACTTACGTACTCCGGTATTAGTGACCATTGACAATAGTCCGAATGCAGGAGCAACCACATCTATCACTGTTTGTGCTGATGATGCTCCTTTCGATTTGTTAGATGTGTTCAATGAATCAATTCTAGGTGTACCTGATGCAGGTGGAGTAGTATCTCCTCCTTTAGCAAGTGGAACCACTCTTTTTAATCCTGCGGTGGACCCAGGAAGACAATATAGATATACAGTTCAAAGTGAAAATGAGATTTGTCCGGATGACTTTGCCTTTATAACCATTAAAGTTTCATTAAATGAGGATGCAAATGCAGGCGATCCATTCACACTTGAATTCTGTACATCAAATGTAGATGTAAACCTTTTTGACGAATTAGCAGATGATGTTACCTTGAACGGTACATTTGAAGGCGACTTTGTAACCAATGGCGTTTTCAGTCCATCAACTTCAGGTGAAGGCTCCTTTCCAATCACATATAAAATTGGAGAAAATCTTCCCTGTGTAGCAGGTGCCGATTCAGCCATAATCACAATTAAGGTGAATGGAGTTCCTAACGCCCCGGTTGCAGATGCAGAACAAACCTTCTGTACATCAGCTAATCCCACAGTTGCTGATTTAGTTGCTTCCGGAGATAACATTAGCTGGTATGAGGATGCAGATCTTACTATTCCTGCAAATAATACTGATTCTTTAATGTTTGACAAGGATTACTATGCAGTGTCAAGTTCTGATAGCTCTTGTGTTTCTTCATTTACTAAAGTAACTGTTTTAGCAGGTGATTCACCTGATGCCCCGGTTGCCGATGCAAATCAATCTTTCTGTTTAGTTGATAACAACACAATAGCTGATTTGATGGCTTCAGGAGATAACATTGTCTGGTATGAAGATGCGGCTTTAACAATGGTTGCCCTGGCAACTACTCCTCTAGAAAATGCAGATGTTTATTACGCTGTAACTTCAGGAGATAATACGTGTGATTCCGCTTCGACAATGGTAACGGTAACTATGACTGATCCTGATTCACCAACCTTGCAAATGGATGGAAACGAATTCTGCAGAAGGGACAACCCTACACTTCAGGAATTACTGGATAATATTAACGGTTCAGGTATCCAAATATATTCATCTTTAACAGGAGGAACAGCTATAGCTTCTACAACTGCACTTGAGGATGGAGTTGAATATTTTGCAACTTCAACAAATTCTTCTTCGGACTGTGAAAGTTCTGAAAGATTAGCCATTAGAGTTGAAGTTAGTTTCTGTGGTATCCCAGAAGGCTTTTCACCAAACGGAGATAATATCAATGACCAGTTTGTAATTCCAGACATCGCCATTAATTATCCAAATTATAACATCGAGATTTACAACAGATGGGGTAATATGGTCTTTAAAGGAAATGCTTCAACACCAGATTGGGATGGAATTTCAAATCAATCAGGAACGATTGGAAACGGTGTACTGCCTGTAGGAGTTTACTTCTATATCCTGAATTATAATGACGGTGCAACAACTTCTGAACAAGGAAAACTATACTTAAGTAGATAACTAAAGGATAAACACTAGAAAGAAATGAAAAACACTATAATCACATATTTAATCTTTACAGGGATTATCCTTTTATCTTTTAAAGGTATGGCCCAACAAGACCCACTATACACTCAATATATGTATAATATGAGTGTTATTAACCCAGCTTACGCTACCGATAATCCCGGTATGCTTAATTTGGGTGGACTTTACAGATCTCAATGGGTAGGAATTGACGGTGCACCAAGCACCGCCAATTTCTTCGCCCACACTCCGGTAAGCGAACGAGTTGAACTTGGAATTACAATTGTTCATGATGAAATTGGTGACTGGGTTAAGGAAAATAACATCACTGCCGATTTTGCCTACATACTTCCATTAAACGAGACTAATAAACTCTCTTTTGGTGTAAAAGGTGGAATTTCAACATTCGATGCAAATACTTCCGGACTGATTCTAAATGAATTAAATGATCCCGCTTTTCAAAATACTAATGAGGTATTTCCTGTCTTTGGAGTTGGAACCTACTTATTTGGAGAAAAGTATTACGTAGGTCTTTCTGCACCCAACCTATTCACTTCAAAATATCTTGAAAACAAACAAGGTCTTAGAGCAATGGGTGAGGAAAATATTCACTATTTCCTTACTGGTGGATATGTATTTGACCTAAACGAAGATTTCAAACTTAAACCAGCCTTTATGGCCAGAGGCGTTAAAGGAGCACCACTTTCTGTAGATGTTACTGCTAACGTTTTAATGTACAACAGACTGGAAGCTGGAATTGGATATAGATTCGACGAATCTGTTACTGGTTTGATCAACTTCGCTATCACACCTGGATTAAGAGTAGGGTATGCATATGACTATACCACCTCAAATTTGGGGGATTACAATGATGGTACACACGAATTCTTAATATTATTCGATCTAGATCTTTTCGGCTTATCAAAAGGATATGACAAATCACCAAGATTCTTCTAAAAACCAGAGACAACATGAAAAAATTATATAGTTCAGTTTTAATAATCTTAATAAGCTTTTCAGGCTTTGCGCAAAATTCTGAAATAAAAAAAGGAGACCGATTTTTTGCCGACAGGGCATATATCGATGCTGCCAATGCTTATGAGCAAGTAGCGGATAAGGACCAGAAAGTACTTCAAAATTTAGGAGATGCATATTTCTATACGAACCAATTGCAAAATGCTTCCGAAGTTTATCAGTTGCTTTTCCTTAGACACAAAGCAGAGGTTGATCCTCAATACAAATTTAGATATGCTAATGCCTCTATGGCAGTAGGTAATTTTAAAGAAGCAGATGCATACTTTTCGGAATACTACGGAAAAGAATTTGATTTTGAAAAATTCAGAAGAGAACTTGATACAACCGTTACCCACGTTTATAATACCAGGCAGGAACTTAACAATCCAGCATCAGGAGATTTTGGGCTATCATATTTCGGAGACAAAGTAACCTTCGCATCTACAAGAAATCAAGAAAGACCAGTTTATCCTTGGGATAAAAAACCAACCCTTGATTTGTATACAGCGGATGTCACTGAAGATGGTAAACTAAGTGGAATCGTTCTTTTCCCGGGAGACATCAATACCGATGCCCACGAGAGTTCTGCTACTTTTACTCAGGATGGATTGACCATGTATTTTGATCGCACAAATGAGAAAAGAGTAAAAAATGAAAATGGCGAGAAAGTTGCCCATATCAGAATTTACCGTGCTACAATGGAAGATGGAAAATGGTCAAACATTGAAGCTTTACCTTTCTCTAGTGATGAATATTCCACTGAGCATCCAAGCTTGAGCAACGATGGTACAAAATTGTATTTTGCCAGCGATATGCCAGGAACTTTGGGTTCTTTGGATATTTATGAGGTAGATATAAATGAAGATGGCACTTACGGAACTCCTAGAAACTTGGGCGCTTCTGTAAATACCACTCAACGTGAGCAATTCCCATTCATAAGTGATGAGAATATTCTTTATTTCTCATCTGATGGACATCAGGGATTTGGGAATTTAGATATCTATAAAACTGAAGGAGATTTCTCAGAAGTGAAAAACTTGGGATCAACCATAAATAGTGGATATGACGATTTTGCCTATATCATTAAGGAAAATCAGAACGAAGGTTGGTTTGCTTCAAATAGAAGAGGAACCGATAATTTGTACAACTTCTCAAGAGAAGATTATACTCCTCCTGTTGTTGAAATTGACGACAGAGAAACCAATCTAGAAACTGGAAGACAACAATTAAAAGATGTTGGAAATATTTATTTCGATTTTGATAAGGCAACAATAAAACCTGAGTCGGAAGTTACTTTGGATAAAGTTGTAACTATAATGAAGAAATATCCTAGTCTTAAAATTGAAATAGGTTCCCACGCTGATGCAAGAGGATCTGATAAATACAATCTTTCGCTTTCTGAAAAACGTGCAGCTTCCACCTTGGAATATTTAGTAAATCACGGAATTGAAAGAGGTAATCTTACTTCTAAAGGCTACGGTGAATCTATGCCGTTGAATGATTGTACTAAACCTACTGGATGTACAAACGAACAATATGCTAAAAACAGACGAAGCGAGTTTACAATTATGAATTAATGATTACAAATAACTAGTTTAACCTATTAAAGCCCCAAGAAATTGGGGCTTTTTTATTTTTATAATGTAATAGAACTTCTAGTTTGTCATTCTGAACTAGCTTTTAGGGGAGGAAGAATCTTAAGGGATTACAGAGATTTGTAAATGAAAATGTTACTGGCATTCTTTTGTGATATGTCCATGGAGCACGAGGATTCTTCACTGCGTTCAGAATGACAAATTCAAAATTCACTTGGTTTGTCATTCTGAACGAGCTTTTGGGCGAGGAAGAATCTTAAGGGATGGCATAGATTTGTAAATGAAAAATGTTACTGGCATTCATTTGTGATTTGCCCATGGAGCAAGAGGATTCTTCACTGCGTTCAGAATGACATACACTGTTTATTTTATAAAGAATCAATATTCAAGTTTATCATTCTGAACGAGCTTTTGAGCGAGAAAGAATCTTAAGGGATTTCAGAGATTTGTAAATGAAACTGTTACTAGCATTCATTTAAGACTCGTCCATTGAGCACGAGGATTCTTCACTACGTTCAGAATGACATTACAACGGTATCCATCAAGGAACCAAGAAAAAGTAATTCAATTTATGCAGAATTGAATTTATCTTTTTGGTGGATAACCCTTTAAAGCCTTATCAACCATTGCTTTTAACTGGGCTTGCCTATCTTGTGGAGAAGCATTTTTATCGAAGCTACTTTCAACAATTGCCTGCCATATTAAGGAATCATTTTTCGCATTTATAAAATCAAAGGTCAATTGTAAATAAGTATCATTACCTCCAATTGGGAAGCCACCAGAAACACCAACTCCCATATTTCCACCTCCACCTCCTACTCCAATACCAATATTATTCCTACTGGGAGTTTCATATTCTGAAGCAAAAAAGTTGACATAGATATCTGGTTTTTCAGCATTTGTGAATCCCTTTATTGCCATTTGAGAGGATAATATGGTTAAAAGTCGCTGCTCATCTAACTGGCTCAATTTGGAAACAAGATCGGGATAAATTTGATAAGTATCAATCCCTACAAATTGAACTTTCTCATCATAATCGTAAACCGCTTGTGGTGCATTACAGGATACAATTAATGAAAAAAGGCAAATAGCTTTGAAAATTTTCATCTGATTTTATTTTATGTCATTAATATTCGTCCTAAATAAAATAACCTGTCCCGATATGAATACCGGAACAGGTTAATTATGATCTTTAATAGATGAACATAAAGAGATTTTTATTAAAGTTAGTTAAAAATCAGTCCACGAAAATCTTGATTAACAATATTTAAACAGGAACCTTATTTAACATTTCCCAAAGTTTGTCTTTCAATTCGATCAGACCTTGATTTACAACCGCCGAAATAAATAAATACGGAGCTTTTAAATTTTTATCTAACCCCTCTTTTAATTCGGTTTTCAATTCATCATCTAACATATCACATTTTGAAATCGCAACAAGTCGTTCCTTATCCAATAATTCAGGATTATAACGTCTCAGTTCGTCAAGCAAAATCTCATATTGTTTGACAATATCTGGTGCATCCGCGGGAATCAAAAATAACAAAGTAGAATTTCGTTCAATATGGCGCAAAAATCTATGACCAATTCCCTTGCCTTCTGCAGCTCCTTCAATTATACCAGGAATGTCGGCAACAACGAATGTTTTATATTCACGATATTCAACAATTCCAAGATTAGGTTTTAATGTTGTAAACTCATAATCTGCAATTTTAGGTTTCGCAGCTGTAATTACAGATAGTAAAGTAGATTTTCCCGCATTTGGAAATCCTACCAAACCTACATCGGCCAATAACTTAAGCTCCAAAGTTATGTCCAATTCCAATCCGTCCATCCCAGGTTGAGCGTATCGTGGAGTTTGATTTGTAGGCGATTTAAAATGCCAGTTTCCCTGACCACCCATACCACCTTGAGCAATGATAACCTCCTGTTCATCGTCGGTAACTTCATAAATGACTTCCATAGTCTCCGTATCACGAATTACGGTTCCCAACGGGACTTCAATGTATTGATCGGCGCCATCAGCTCCGGAACTACGTTGCTTACTTCCATGTAGGCCGTGATCAGCTTTTATATGTCGTTTGAATTTTAAATGCAATAAAGTCCAAAGATTTTTATTCCCCTTCATAATTATATGACCTCCACGACCGCCATCTCCACCATCGGGGCCACCTTTAGCAATATATTTTTCCCTTCGCAAATGAGCAGATCCCTGCCCTCCTTTTCCAGATGATATATGCATCTTTACATAATCAACAAAATTCCCTTCAGTCATTTCTATCCTTTTATCGTATCTTTTCTCGTTTAAGAACGAACGTCTTAATTTTCAATTTTACATCAAATCTCAAACCACAAATGTTTGAAATTGATAATATATGTTAGAGCTATCAATCGTTTAGTTCAGCCTCAGAAAAAACAAATCGATTATAATGAGTCTATTACCTTACTTATTCGGTCGGTTATCTCCTCTATGGAACCAACACCTTCAACACCATAATAACTCCCCTGTTTTTCATAAAATTTCTTTAAAATAGAGGTTTCATTGTAATATACCTTAATTCTATTACGAATGATGGATTCATCGGCATCATCAGGTCTTCCAGAAGTTTTACCGCGTTCCAATAACCTTTCAACCAAAACCTCATCATCAACTTCCAAAGCGATCATCGCGGTCACATCGGTATTTTTTTCAGCCAATAAATCAGATAAAGCTTCAGCTTGAGCAGCAGTTCTTGGAAATCCGTCAAAAATAAAACCATTTGCCTCGGGATTTTTATCTAATTCTGCTCCCAACATTTTAATAGTTACATCGTCCGGCACTAACTGTCCTTTATCCATAAAAGATTTTGCGTGCAAACCCAATTCGGTTTGATTTTTAATGTTATATCTAAAAACATCTCCTGTAGATATGTGAACTAAATTGTATTTACCTTTTAAGACATCTGCCTGAGTTCCTTTCCCCGCACCTGGAGGACCAAATAAAACCAAATTTTTCATTTCTTGTTTTTTAAGTTTATATACCTGGGTTAGATTTCGGCCAAGACCATTATAATCTAATCCATACCCAACTATAAAATCATTTGGAATTTCAAGTCCAATGTAATTTATATTATATTCCTTCTGATAGGCCTCAGGTTTAAAAAAGAGTGTGAGCGTTTTATAATCTGCTACCTTCTTAGATTTTAAAATTTTGTCAATTGCAGCAAGGGTATTTCCTGTGTCTACAATATCTTCAACTATTATCACATGCCTGTTTTCCAAAGACATATTTAATCCCATCAATGTATCCACCTTTCCAGTGGTGGAAGTCCCTTCATAAGAACCCAATTTCACAAAAGCTACTTCACAATCTCCTTCAAATCTCTTAATAATCTCTGAGGCGAACATAAAAGCACCGTTCAGAATACCTAGAAAAACCGGGGTCTTATCTTTGTAATCTATATTGATTTTTTCTGAAATTTGCTCTATTGAAGCTAGTATCTTTTCTTCAGAAATAAATGGTTCGAATCTTAAATCGTGTAATTGAATCAATTCTTTTTATTTTAAGAGAGCAAAGGTAAGGATTCTAAACAATTTGCCATTGGAACAAATCGATTGATTTATTTGGGTTTTACTCGTTCAATCCATCATAAAAAATTATTTTTGCTTAAATATACTGAATGTTATGATTAATTATTTTTCTTCAGAATTTAAATTAGGTATCCTAGGTGGCGGCCAGCTTGGAAAAATGCTTCTTTACGAAACTCGAAAGTATGATATTCAAGCTTTTGTGATGGACCCAAGCGATGAAGCTCCCTGTAAAATTTCCTCTAATTATTTCCAGCAAGGCGATTTAATGGACTATCAAACAGTGCTTGATTTTGGAAGAAAAGTAGATGTACTTACCTTCGAAATTGAATCGGTGAATTTATTAGCGTTAAAGCAGCTGGAAATGGAAGGAATAAAAGTATACCCGTCTTCAAAAACTTTGGAGAAAATTCAGGATAAGAGCATTCAAAAACAGTTTTATACTGACAATAATATTCCAACAGCCAGATTTTCCATTTTTAAAACCAAGTCTGAATTTTTAAGTGCTTTAAATGAAGCTAAATTGAAGTTGCCCTTGGTTTGGAAAAGTACAACAGGTGGATATGATGGAAGGGGTGTTATGGTTATAAAATCTGAGAAGGATTTTCAGGAAGTTCCTGAAGGTGCTTGCATTGCAGAAGATATGATCCCATTTAAAAATGAACTTGCAGTTATTGTTTGCAGAAATCCTTCCGGCCAAATGGTCACTTATCCTGTAGTTGAAATGGAATTTCATCCAACCTCAAACCAAGTGGAGTATGTTATTTGTCCGGCCAGGATAGACAAGTCAGTAGCCGAAAAAGCAAGGAAACTGGCAGAAACTGTTTCAACAGCATTTCAACATGTGGGATTATTGGCTGTTGAAATGTTTCAAACCAAAGATGATGAACTTATGGTAAATGAAGTAGCTCCAAGACCTCACAACAGTGGTCATTTTAGCATAGAAGCGAGTTATACCAACCAATTTGAGCAACATCTTCGTGCGGTTCTGGATTTGCCTTTAGGAAATACTGAAAGCAAAGTGGGGGCGATAATGTTAAACCTGGCTGGCGAGGAGAACTATACGGGTCCTGCAATATATCAAAATATTGAGAAAATTTTACAAATGCCTGGGGTCACTCCTCACATTTATGGCAAAAAAATAACCCGTCCCTTTAGGAAAATGGGGCATATTACCATTGTTAATAAAGATTTGGATGCAGCCCATGAAATTGCCGAAAAGGTAAAAAAAACAATTAAGGTTATAAGTAAACTATAGACACTAAACCTACCAGGTTTTTATATCGGGCTTAGGTTAAAAAAAATTTTACAACATGAGCAAAGTAGCAGTAATAATGGGAAGCACCAGCGATTTACCGGTAATGCAGGACGCAATCGAAATTTTGAAAGAATTTGAAATAGAGGTGGAAATTGATATAGTATCGGCACACCGCACCCCGGAAAAATTATTTGATTACGGTAAAAAAGCTCATACCCGCGGAATAAATGTAATAATTGCCGGAGCCGGAGGTGCAGCGCATTTACCTGGAATGATTGCATCCTTATCTCCTCTACCAGTTATTGGAGTTCCTGTAAAATCATCCAATTCCATAGATGGATGGGATTCAATATTGTCAATATTACAGATGCCCGGAGGTGTACCGGTAGCTACAGTTGCTTTGAACGGATCCAAAAACGCGGGAATTCTTGCTGCTCAAATTATTGGAGCTACAGATAAATCAATGCAGGAGAAAGTAATTGCTTACAAGGAAGGCTTAAAACAAAAGGTAATTGAAGGAGCCCAAGCGCTCAAAAAATAAAAAAGCCACGCAAGCGTGGCTTTCTAAGAGTAGGACTTTTGGTGATAATATTATTTATTAACCATTCTAAATATATTAATCAAAACCTAAAAGCGTCTACTAATTTTTTAAAGTAAACATTAAAATAATAACTAAATATACGTTAATTTTCTAAAGATATTCGAAGTGCACGTTAAAATTTCGATAATTTTTTTAATAAAATTTTCAAAAACTTAAATTTACTGATGAAAACCGAAAATCCATTACTGAAAACTTTTCAAACGGCTCCTTTTTCACAAATTAAAAACGAACATTTTAAACCGGCAATTCTAAATGCTATTGAACTTGCAAAAGCAGAAATCCTTGAAATAACTACTTCAAATGAGGTGCCAACTTTTGAAAATACCATTGAAACTTTAGAGTTTTCCGGAACTCAGCTGGACCGTGTCACCAGTATATTTTTCAATTTAAATTCTGCTGAAACAAATGATGAGATTCAAAAAATTGCTCAGGAGGTTTCTCCGCTTCTTTCCGAATTTAAGAATGATATAATCCTTAACAAGGAACTTTTTAATAAAGTAAAGACTGTTTACCAGAACAAAGCTTCTTTTAAACTTAACACTGAGCAAGCAACGCTTTTAGATCAAAAATATAAGGCCTTCTCACGAAATGGTGCCAATCTTTCTGATCAGAAAAAAGATCAGTTAAGGGAAATAGATAAGCAATTGTCCACTTTGGGATTGAATTTTGGCGAAAATGTGCTGGCGGAAACTAACAAGTTTGAACTTCAGATATTAGATAAAGGGAGTATTGAAGGTCTTCCAAAAACTGTTGCAGATGCAGCAAAGGAGGTCGCAAAGGATAAAAATAAAGACGGTTGGGTTTTTACATTGGAGTACCCAAGTTATATTCCATTTATGCAATACGCCAAAAACAGGGAGTTACGCAAAAAAATGGCGTTGGCATTTGGTTCAAAGTGTTTTCATAAGGACAAATTGGATAACCAGGAAAACGTGTTGAAAATAGCAAATTTGAGATATCAAAGAGCCAACTTGCTTGGCTTCCCAACACATGCTGCTTTTGTGCTGGAAGAACGCATGGCCGAAACTCCGGAAAAGGTTGCGGTATTTCTTGACGAACTACTTGAAAAAGCTAAACCGGCAGCTGAACGGGAATTTCAGGAACTTGAGAATTTCGCGAAAGAATTGGACAAGATTGATCGTCTGGAGAAATGGGATGCCTCTTATTACGGAGAAAAATTAAAACAAAAACTCTTTGATCTGGACGATGAAAAATTAAAACCATACTTTGAACTTGAAAATGTAATTAATGGGGTTTTTACAGTAGCAAACAAACTATACGATCTCAGTTTTAAAGAGGTATCTGATGTTGATAAGTACCATCCAGATGTAAAAACATATAAGGTCACTGATGAAAATGACAATGAAATAGCCCTGTTTTATGCCGATTTTCATCCAAGACCAGGCAAGAGGGATGGCGCCTGGATGACTGGGTACAAATCTCAGGAAATAAAAAAAGGCGAAAATTTACGTCCGCATATTTCTATAGTTTGCAATTTTACCAAACCCACAAAAGAAACTCCTTCACTATTAACTTTTAACGAGGTGACCACCTTATTTCATGAATTTGGTCATGCACTCCACGGAATGCTCGCAAACACTACATATCCAAGTTTATCCGGAGCCAACGTTTATTGGGATTTCGTGGAACTTCCAAGCCAGGTTTTAGAAAATTGGTGTTACGAACAAGAAGCACTTCAATTATTTGCCAAACATTATAAAACCGGAGAGGTAATCCCTCAGGAATTAATAGATAAAATAAAAAAAGCTGCAAATTTTCACGAAGGCATGTCCACATTAAGACAAATTAGTTTCGGAATGTTGGATATGAGTTGGCACGGAATTGATCCAAATGGTATCAAAGATGTTAAAACCCATGAAAACAAAGCTTTTGAATCGACAAAATTATTTCCAGACGTACCGGAAAACTGCATGAGCACCGCTTTTTCTCATATATTTCAGGGAGGTTATTCTGCCGGTTATTATTCTTATAAATGGGCAGAAGTCTTGGACGCAGACACCTTTGAATACTTCATGGAATACGGGGTTTTTAGCAAAGAAATAGCTCAAAAATTTAAAGAACATGTGCTCTCTAAAGGAGGAACCGAACATCCAATGATCCTTTACAAGAGATTTCGGGGACAAGAACCAAAGCCAGATGCTTTACTTAAAAGGGCTGGGCTTATAAAAAAATAAAAAGGATTTTTAAAAGCATTAATCAACCAACAAAATCTTATCATTAAATTGAATGCTTGACCATTCTTTTTGTTATTTTTGATTATATTATGTTAATCGCCTATGTCCATAAACAAAATCGACCCAACAAAATGGGTGGATAAATATTCAGATTATCTATTCAATTATACCATAGCAAGGGTAAATGACAGGGAACTGGCGAATGATTTAATTTCCGAAACATTTTTAGCCGGATTAAAATCGATGAAGAATTTTAAGGGTGAAGCCTCGGAGCGCACTTGGTTGATTTCCATTTTAAAACGAAAAATAATTGATCAATATCGTAAGATCAATTCGAAGAAAGGTCGCGCAGAAGTCAAAATCAATTATAAAGAAGATTCAAATGAAGGTGATTGGTTGGAGGAACAAGCACCTGACAGGTTTGATAAAACTGCTGAAGATATAATGGAAAATGAAGAATTGGGTCTTGCCATCCTTAATTGTATGGAAAGCTTACCTGAAAAACAGGCCAAAATCTTTAAAATGAAAACTATAGATGGTTTTGACACTGATACCATTTGTAATGAGTTCAATATTACTCCGTCTAATCTTTGGGTTATTATCCACAGAGCCAGGACAACGCTTGCCCAATGCCTGGAAAAAAACTGGTTTTAAATGAAGAAAAAAAGATCAATTTTACCTGATTGCACTGAAGTTGGATATTGCTGTGACAAAAAGCAATATAAAGAAGCTTCCTTCCTGGAAAAAATTAAAATTTTATTTCACCTGGCCATTTGTAGCCCTTGTAGAAAATATACTTGCAACAATAATAAACTCACCAAATTGATGGAAAAATCCAATCTCAAATCCTGTCCTGAAGAGAGGAAGAAGATGTGGAAAGAAACAATAGAGAAAGAAATTTCTAAGTGATCCAAAGTAGAATTGTAAAAAATAGCCACCAAAAAATTGGGATACTTTCTACCCAAAAGGACGCATAATATTTGGACTGTGTGGTAGAAGAATTCTTAATGAGGATTATCAACAAAATTCCTACAAAAATTAAACTGAGAGTATTTGCAATTGTTGTTTCATTTTTAAAAATCTCCAGCAATTCAAAAATGCAGATTAATCCCAAACCTACTATTTTGGTTCCTTTAACCCCAAACTTTTGCGGAATTGTTCCTAATTGAGTAATATCAAATTGTAAATCTCTTATCTCAAATGGCAGAATGAGTGCCAAAACGAGGAAAAAACGTTGTAAAAACACTACAACCACATCCCAATTCCAGAGAGTAACTTGATCTGCCAAAGGCAACAAAACTGTAACTCCAGCCCAAACAAAGGCAATTACAAAAATTTTTAATCCCGTTAAACCTCTAAGATTTGTATTATTTCCAAACAAAGGCAATGCATATAAAAGTGTAAAAAGACCCAATACTCCGGAAAAAAGTAAAACTAACCCAGATTGGAAAGCGGTAAAAATAACCAATCCTATAAAGGCAACAAAAGACAGAATTTGAATTTGCCTTAGATTTTTTGCGAGGCTTAAATGGTATAGTTTGGCAATTCCAGCATATTTTACAAAATTATATCCGGTAATGGTTGCCAAAAAAATAAAAAGAAGAAGCTTGTAATTTCTTGGAACATCAAATTCCTGAATAGTAATATCCGTTAAGCAAACCACAGCCAAAGCAACATGTAAACTGGAGTTTATATAAAATTTAAATATATTTTTAAAGACTTGCATTGCTATAATTTATTTCCCGAACAACTTCTTAAATCCTCCTTTCAAATCAACCTATACCTAAGCTTTTAAATAGCAAAATTTAAGTTTAAAATATGTAATTTTGCAGCGCAAAATAAAACTATATTTTAATGAGAACCGATTCCTTTGCACATAGACATATTGGCCCAAAAGAAAGTGATCTGTCAGAGATGCTTTCTACCGTGGGTGTCAAAAATTTAGAACAATTAATTTACGAAACGATACCAGATGATATAAGGTTAAAAAATCCTTTAAACCTTCCCAGAGCCCTCAGCGAAAATGAATATGCAGAGCATTTAGGTGATTTAGCCGCCAAAAATAAGGTTTTTAAAACTTATATTGGCTTAGGTTATCATCAGGCTATAATGCCAGCGGTCATTCAACGCAATATTTTAGAAAACCCGGGATGGTACACCGCTTATACTCCATATCAGGCAGAAGTGTCTCAAGGAAGATTGGAAGCTTTGTTAAATTTCCAAACGATGGTGAGTGATCTTACCGGGATGGAAATTGCCAATTCTTCCCTTTTAGATGAATCCACTGCTGCTGCAGAAGCGATGGCACTTTTGTATGCCGTGAGAACAAGAGATCAGAAGAAGAGTGAAGTAAACAGGTTTTTTGTTTCCGAAGAAGTTCTTCCACAAACCATTTCTTTATTAAGAACCCGTGCAATTCCATTGGGAATTGAGTTGATAATTGGAGATCATACCAAATTTGATTTTTCAAAAACCTTTTTTGGAGCAATTATTCAATATCCAGGAAAAACAGGACAAGTTCTTAATTACGCCGATTTTGTTTCCAATTGTAAAACTTCGGAAATAAAAGTGGTTGCCGCTGCAGATCTGTTAAGTTTAGTAAAACTACAGGCTCCTGGAGAACTCGGAGTAGATGTTGTAGTTGGAACCACACAGCGCTTTGGGATTCCCTTAGGTTATGGTGGGCCACATGCCGCTTATTTCGCCACTAGAGGTGAATACAAGCGCAGTCTTCCCGGAAGAATTATTGGTATTACCAAAGATTTGAATGGCAACCGTGCTTTGAGGATGGCATTGCAAACCCGTGAACAACATATTAAACGCGATAAGGCCACTTCAAATATTTGTACCGCGCAGGTTTTACTAGCCGTTATGGCAGGAATGTTTGCAGTTTATCACGGTCCTAAAGGCCTTTATTATATTGCTGACACTATTCACCGATCTGCAGTAAGTCTTGCTAAAAAACTTGAAGACCTAGGTTTTGAGCAGTTAAATTCTGCATATTTTGACACCTTAAAAATCACCGCAAATGCATCGATTGTAAAAGAGGTATCAGAAAGAAATAATATCAATTTCTATTATCCCGATGCTGAAACAGTAGTGATCGCATTAAATGAGACTTCGACTATATCAGATATAAATAAAATTGCCTCTATCTTTTCTGAAGTTTCCGGAAAAAAGATAAATGCAATTGAAAATTTAGTTGATGAAAACGCAATTCCTTCAGATATTAAAAGGAAACAAGAATTTTTGACTCACGAAGTCTTTAATTCCTATCATTCTGAAACTGAGATGATGCGCTATATTAAGAAACTGGAGCGTAAAGATTTATCATTAAATCATTCCATGATCGCGTTGGGTTCTTGCACTATGAAGCTGAATGCCGCATCGGAATTGCTTCCTCTAAGCAATCCTCAATGGGGAAACATTCACCCTTTTGTTCCAGTGGAACAAGCGGAAGGTTACCAGATTGTTCTCAAGCGTCTGGAAGATCAACTCACCGAAATTACAGGATTTTCCGGAACCTCTCTGCAACCTAATTCTGGTGCTCAGGGAGAATATGCTGGTTTGATGATTATTCGTGCTTATCACGAATCAAGAGAAGAATCACATAGGAATATTTGTTTGATACCTTCCTCGGCGCACGGTACAAATCCGGCATCGGCTGTTATGGCAGGAATGAAAGTTGTGGTGACCAAATCTACAGTAGAAGGAAATATCGATTTGGAAGATCTAAGGGAAAAAGCCCTTAAACACAAGGATAATTTGGCTGCGCTTATGGTGACTTATCCATCTACTCACGGAGTATTTGAATCGGCTATCAGAGAAATAACCCAACTAATTCACGATAATGGCGGCCAGGTATATATGGATGGAGCAAATATGAATGCCCAGGTTGGTTTGACCAATCCCGGAACAATTGGCGCCGATGTTTGTCATCTCAATTTGCATAAAACCTTTGCCATTCCTCACGGCGGTGGTGGACCTGGTGTAGGGCCAATATGTGTTGCCAAACAATTACTTCCATTTTTACCTGGTAATCCGGTTATTAAAACAGGAGGGGAAAATGCAATCACCGCTATTTCCGCGGCACCTTGGGGTTCTGCTTTGGTTTGTTTAATTTCCTATGGCTACATTACAATGTTGGGCTGCAAAGGTTTACAAAAAGCAACCGAATACGCAATTTTAAATGCCAATTATATAAAAGGACGCTTAAAAAACGATTATCAAACTTTGTTTTCCGGAGAACGCGGAAGGGCTGCTCACGAAATTATTGTAGATTGCCGACCATTTAAAAGTAATGGAATTGAAGTGGGAGATATTGCCAAACGATTATTGGATTATGGTTTCCACGCACCAACCGTATCCTTCCCAGTAGGAGGTACCTTGATGATTGAACCTACCGAAAGCGAAAGCAAGGCAGAACTTGACCGGTTTTGTGATGCGTTAATTTCTATTCGTAAGGAAATTGACGAATCTTCGCCTAAAGATGAGAGTAATATTCTTAAAAACGCACCGCATACAATGTCCATGCTAACTTCAGATAGCTGGGAATTTAAGTACTCGCGTGAAAAGGCAGCATTCCCATTGGATTTTGTTGCGGACAATAAATTCTGGCCAACAGTAAGACGGACAGATGATGCCTTTGGAGATAGAAATTTAATATGCACATGTAATCCTATTGAGGAATATTTGGAGGCATAATAAAAATAAATTAACCCAAGGAAGCACGAGAAATACGCCTTGGGTTTTTAATTAAATATGTTAATTAAACTTGGATTTTATATAAAAATATTTTTAAAAATATCAATATCATAATTTAACTGAAATAATTCAGTTCCTTGTGTAATACTTAATTTGCTTTTATTATTTTAGTTAAAATTATCAAAAAAAATACCTCGTTCACATGAGCATACAAATCACCGGTGTAGGAAGTTTTATTCCTAATCTAAAAAGAAAGAATTCCGACTTTTTGAAACATGAATTCCTTAACACAGATGGTACAGGTTTTCCTCAAGCCAACGAGATAACGATTGAAAAATTTAAGGCCATTACCGGAATTGAAGAGCGCAGGTATCTTGAAGAAAATTTAGACACTTCAGATATGGCAACCGTTGCAGCGCAGAAAGCTATTGAAAATGCAGGAATAGATTCGGAAACCTTGGATTATATTATTGTAGCACATAATTACGGAGATATAAAACATGGCAGCTTTCAAAGTGATACTGTACCTAGCCTGGCTACCCGTGTAAAACATAATTTGCGAATAAAGAATCCTCAATGTGTAGGTTATGACGTTCTCTTTGGTTGTCCTGGCTGGATAGAAGCAGTTATACAGGCACAGGCATTTATGAAATGTGGAATGGCAAAAAAGTGTCTCGTTATTGGTGCCGAAGCTCTTTCCAGGGTTGTGGACAAACATGACCGGGATTCCATGATATTTTCTGATGGAGCAGGAGCTGCGATTCTTGAAGTTTCAGAACAGGAAGGTGGGATTTTATCACATGAATCAGCGACATATTCATATGAAGAGGCTCACCACATCTATTTTGGAAAATCAAACGGTGCCGAAAGCAGTGACAATACCCGATATATTAAAATGAATGGACGCAAACTTTATGAATCGGCACTTACTCATGTTCCTCAGGCTATGAAATCCTGTCTGGAGAAAAGTGAAAAAAGCATTGATAGCATTAAAAAGATCTTTATACACCAGGCAAACGAAAAAATGGACGATGCAATTGTATCCCGTTTTTATAAACTACATAACAAGCCAGTTCCTGAAAACATTATGCCCATGAGCATCCAGAAATTGGGAAACAACAGTGTGGCTACGGTACCTACTTTATTGGATCTTGTGATTAGAGGCGAAATTAAAAACCACGAATTGAACAAAGGAGATATTATCATGCTGGCAAGTGTAGGTGCAGGAATGAATATTAATTCTCTAGTGTACCAATATTAATATGTACGAAAATGTTTTCCCTAATAAGAGATATAAAAAAACACTTCAATTTTTAGAAAATGTGGTTCCCTCCCCTGCTAAAATTTTGGATTTAGGTGTAGAAAATCCTTTTTCGAAAATTATGGAACAACATAATTACCTGGTTAAAAATACTGGAGGAGAAGATCTTGACCTGATTACGTCAGCAGTTAAAACCGACGAATTTGACATCGTAACAGCTTTTGAGATTTTTGAACATCTTGTATCTCCTTATAATGTTTTAAAAGACATAAAAGCTCAAAAGCTTGTCGTTACAGTTCCTCTAAAATTATGGTTTTCCAAGGCTTACAGGAGTAAAACTGATATTAGAGACAGGCATTTCCACGAGTTTGAAGCATGGCAATTTGATTGGTTATTGGAAAAGGCAGGATGGCACATCAAAAAAACCGCAAAATGGACAAATCCAACCAATAAAATAGGGGTCCGACCTTTGCTACGAAGTTTTACTCCACGATATTATGCTGTTTATGCCGAGAGGTCGTAAAAATATTATTATTCTTCTATTAAAAATCTGATCATTTAGAACAGAAATGTAACTCTTAATATAAGCAATGCCTTCCTCTACATGATTTTTAAATACAAAACAATATTATTGTAATTTAGCATCAATATTGAAACTCATTTCTTGAAAATCTACATTGTAATTCCTGCGCATAACGAAGCCGAATATATCGGAAAAACCCTTCAATCCTTGGTGGAGCAAACCTTTCTTCCCTCAAAAATTGTTGTTGTTGACGACCATTCCTCAGATAATACAGCTAAAATAGTTTCCGAATTCACTCAAAAATATCCGTTTATTTCGCTTGTGTTAAATTCTTCATCTGAAGAGCATTTACCTGGAAGCAAAGTAATCGACGCTTTTAATAAAGGTTACAACACTTTAGATGAAGAATACGACATCATTTGTAAATTTGACGCTGATTTAATTTTTCCAAAAGATTATTTAAATACTATCCTTCATCATTTTCAAAAAGATCCAAAGGTTGGAATGGCTGGTGGATTTTGTTCGATTTTTAAAAACGAGACTTGGATTCTGGAGAATTTAACCAATTCCGATCATTTGCGTGGCGCCTTAAAAGCGTATAGAAAGGCCTGTTTTCTTGCAATAGGAAAATTAAAACCAGCAATGGGCTGGGATACTGCCGATGAACTTCTGTCTCAATTCCACGGATGGTCAGTTAAAACTGATAAAGACTTGCTTGTACAGCATTTAAAGCCTACCGGAGCAAACTATAATATTTCTTCAAAGTACAGGCAAGGTGAAGCTTTTTATAAGTTGCGTTACGGTTTTGCAATTACAACAATAGCCTCAGCAAAACTGGCTTATTTGAAAAAGGACATGAGCCTATTAAAGGATTTCCTTATTGGATTTTACAAGGCTAAAAAAGAAAAGCAGCCTTTTCTTGTAACAAAACAAGAGGGCCGCTTTATTAGAAAATTGCGTTGGAATAAAATGAGTAAAAAAATTTTGAAATTTTAATTGCTCATCATTTCATTTAGAGGTTTTCCAGAATTTGCACTGGGAAATGAAATACCTAAAATAGTTGAAATTGTTGGTGCAATATCACTTACTTCCGATCTTTTAGACGTATTACCATGAGGGATGCCTTTTCCAAAGAAAATAAGCGGTGCATGTGTATCATAGGAAAATCCACTGCCGTGAGTGGAACCCGTTTTAGAATATGAAATAACGGCTGGCTTTAGCACAAATATCACATCCCCACTTCTTCTTTGATTAAATCCTTTTTGAACTAATCCTGAAATTCCTGATCTAAACTCATTTGCTTCAAATTGAGTTCTTGTAAAAACTCTATTGATTTGAGGTCTTTGTAAAACAAAATGGGCAATTGCTTTTTCCAAAGTGGAAGCCTCTATTTTCTCTTTAGCAAGAGTTTCATAATTAAAAAAGATCTGATAATTTGAAACCTTTTCTATCAAATGTTTGTTGCCAAATTTTTCTTCTACAAATTTATTTAGATCATCTTCAAAAGCCTGGTCTTCAAAATATCCCGCCGGAATTTTAACCGATTGAAGATAAGAAGGAACATCACCCCCACCGTGATCTGCTGTTAGAAATAAAGTGTAATTCCCTTCACCTACTTTCTCGTCCAGAGCCTTGAGCAGTCTACCTAATTCCCTATCTAACCTTATATATGCATCCTCTATTTCCTTGGAATTCACTCCAAAATTATGTCCAATATAATCGGTACTTGAAAAACTCACAGTTAGAAAATCGGTAAAATCATCAGCTCCAAGATTTTCGCCTTCCAGAGCTGCAATCGCAAAATCGGCGGTAATTGAGTTCCCGTAAGGTGTAGATTTCAAAAGATCAAATTGACCGTTTTTAGGAGCGAGTTCAGCTAAATTGTAGGGGAAAGTTGTAATTCCACTAAAGCCTGTTTCAAAATTGTTTTTGTCTGATCCGCTTTCAGAATAAGTTCCAATATCCTCCAGAGTATTCCATTTTTTAAGATAAGAAGTAGCTTTCCCAGATTCATTAAACTCCTGAACCCAGTCCGGCAATTTATTCATATAATAAGTGCTACTTATCCATTTTCCCTCATCCATTCCATGAAACCAATATGCCGCATTTGCAGTGTGTCCTGCAGGTAAAATCGCACTTCTGTCTTTTAATGCAATTCCGATAGTTTTTCCCCTCATTTGTGTAAACAACCTGTTTTCATCTCCAATGGTAGTTGAAAGCATTCTATGAGGTGACATTTTTCCGGCTCCAGAATTAGTGCCTAATGGTTCTACACTTTCATCACTTGTACAATAAACATCGCCTTTATCGAATTTATCATACCATCCATTCCCGATTATTCCATGGTTTTGCGGAGTAGTACCAGTATAAATAGAGGTATGTCCGGGAGCAGTATAGGTAGGTATGTAATTGTAATTATGGTTTTTAAAATTAAAACCATAATTAATAAGGCGTTTAAAACCATCCTTTTCAAATTTATCCCAAAAACGGGTGAGATAATCATATCGCATTTGATCTACCACGATTCCAACTACCAGTTTTGGTTTATCAGGATTGATAGGGCTTATTTGAGGCTTTTGTGCAAAAACTGAATTGAATGTCACAAAAAGAATAATTAGAACAATAAAATTTTTCATGGGGGGATATTATATAAAATTTTTTCAAAAATACTAAAGAATGGAGGCTTAAAGATTAATTCCACGTTAAATAGTTTTAAGTATAAATTTACTATTTTAGCTTTGCAAAAATTCCTTGATGAGCTATCTGAATTCTATTGGTGAATATTTTTTAATGATTAAAGGCATATTTGGTCGTATGACCAAGGGAATTATTTTAAAGTCTCTTATTTTTAAGGAAATTGACCTATTAATAATTGGTTCTTTGGGAATTGTCTCATTTATATCTTTCTTTATTGGCGGGGTCGTAGCAATTCAAACCGCATTGAACTTAAACAATCCGTTAGTCCCAAAAACACTGATAGCTTTTGCTGCCCGACAATCGATTATTCTGGAATTTGCTCCTACATTTATCTCAATTATAATGGCAGGAAAAGTAGGTTCATTTATTACTTCTAGCCTTGGATCTATGCGGGTTACTGAGCAAATTGACGCTTTAGAAATTATGGGAGTTAATTCTCTGAATTATTTGATATTTCCCAAAATTATTGCGATGCTCACCTATCCTTTTGTTATCGCCATTTCTATGTTTTTGGGAATTTTAGGTGCCTATGCCGCAGCAGTTTTGGGTGGATTTGTAGGTTCTGATGTGTTCATTGAAGGTTTACAAAATGATTTTAATGGATTTCACCTCACCTATGCATTTATTAAAACTTTCTTATTTGCGATGATCCTCGCAACCATTCCTGCATATCATGGATATTATATGAAAGGCGGAGCGCTTGAAGTAGGAAAAGCAAGTACAACAGCCTTTGTTTGGACAAGTGTGGTTCTTATTATCACCAATTACGTTGTAACCCAATTATTACTTAGCTAATGTTAGAAGTTAAAAATATACACAAGAGATTTGGGGAGGAAGAAATTCTGAGAGGAATTGACTTTGTTTTTGAAACTGGAAAAACAAACCTTATTATTGGGGAATCTGGATCAGGTAAGAGTGTTTTGCTCAAATCTATGCTAGGTCTTTTTAAACCAGAGGAAGGTACTATCGAATACGATGGAAAACCTTACCATAGTTTTTCGGAAGAAGAGAAGCGTGAACTCAGGAAAAAAGTTGGAATGCTTTTTCAGGGAGGTGCCTTATTTGATTCCATGACGGTCGAGGAAAATGTTATGTTTCCCTTGAGAATGTTCACAAAAAGCAGAAAAAGAGATCTAATAAAGCGTGTTCAGGAAGTTTTAGAACGAGTGAACCTGGAAGGGAGCGGAAATAAGTTACCTGGAGAGATAAGCGGTGGAATGCAAAAAAGAGTTGCTATTGCAAGAGCAATTGTCAACAAACCCAAATATTTATTTTGTGATGAACCAAATTCCGGTTTGGATCCAAATACAGCTACTGTAATTGATAATTTAATTATGGAGCTGACAAAAGAGAACAATATAACAACGATAGTTATAACCCACGATATGAACTCAGTGATGGAAATTGGTGAAAATATTGCCTTTCTAAAAAACGGAGTTTTGGCCTGGAAAGGTGATAATACTGAAATCTTTAAAACCGATGACAAAACTGTAACCGATTTTGTTTATTCCTCTAACCTATTCAAAAAAGTGAGAAAAGCTCAGTTACAAGGGCATTAACTAAATAGTCCTTAGGAAAAAAGAGCGGTTTTAGAAATTATGATTTTTACGAGCGAAAATTTATTACTAGATTATTGATTCGATCAAATAATTTCTATTGAAAGAGCAGTATTTGGTTATTATGTATTTTGCTTTTTAACCCAGGCTTTTACCATACTGTTCCATTACACGAGATCTTATCTCCTTAATTTCCTGTTCATTTTCTTTAGGGACAATTAGTAATACATCATCATCGTCTACAATAATATAATCTTCGAGTCCGTCAACTACAACAATCTTAGGATTCTTCGTATAAATAATATTATTGTTTGACTCATTTGAAATTAATTGAGCATTTACCACAGCATTCATTTTATCGTCCTTCTCTAATTCTCCATATAATGCACCCCAAGTACCCAGATCGTTCCAATCAAAGCTTGCTGGCAGAACATATACAAACTCCGACTTTTCCATTATGGCAAAATCGATAGATATATTTTCCGCCTGTGGATAAACTTTTCCAATAAATAATTCCTCTTCGGGCCCGTTTAATTTATCGATACCTTTCTCAAAGAGATCATACATTTCCGGGAGATATTTTATAAAAGAATCCGTGATATAAGAAGCTTTCCAAATAAAGATTCCAGCGTTCCAAAGGTAATTACCATCTTTAATAAATTTTTTCGCATCCACCTGGCTAGGCTTTTCAGTAAATTTAATAACCTTATGAAATTCACTTTCCCTATCCTCCTTGTAATTGATATATCCATAACCAGTGTTTGGAAAGGTTGGTTTTATCCCCAAAGTAATTAGGATCTCCTTTTTTGCTGCAGCCTCGAAAGCCAAATGAATATCAATTGCAAACGCGTTTTCATCTTCAATCCAATGATCACTTGGAGCAACAAGCATTACAGCATCAGGATTTTGTTTCCTTATTTTTAAGGCGGCAAGTAATATACATGGAGCGGTATTTCGCATTGCAGGCTCCAAAAATATTTGTTCATCGTTAATTTGTGGGAGTTGTTCCTTAACCATTTCCTTATAATCCTTATTCGTCAGTATAAGAATATGCTCATTGGGAACGATTTTAGCAAAACGGTTATAGGTCTGCTGAAGCAGAGTTGCACCATTTCCAAGCATATCGTGAAATTGTTTGGGAAATTTGGACTTGCTTACAGGCCAAAATCTTGAACCAACACCTCCAGCCATGATGACTGCAAAATAATTTGAATTATCATTTTTCATATCAAGCTACTCCTAAATTCATTTTATTTAAATAATGAAATTTATATTAATTTAATTAAAAGTATAAACTTTCCTGATTAATATTAGTCAGTTTTTAACAATATTAACGGTCAAAATATTTTTTATTTTTTATTCGAATTCTTCAATAAATTACAAAACAAAATAATGCTCTAATTTTTTAGAGTCTTTGATTATAGAATCTAGTGTCTACGATCTCCAGTCAATTTTTAGAGCAACTCCACCTCGGCATTTGGTTGAAATAAATATATTTTACCTGTTGCCATTTCCAGACACTCATAGCGCTTTCTTCGTTTAATTCCCTTTTTGAAAATTTTACCATTATAAATTCGAAAAACTCCGCCGCTGGGTACTTCAAAAATATAATTATTGTCGTTCTCAGGATCAAATTTCTTTAAAGCGACCGAAAGATGTGCGTCCGTATCTCCGCTGGCTTTCGGATTTTTAAAATGATTTGCTATTAAAGGCAACAACTGGTTTGGAAATATTTCGGGGCGGATAAAGGGCAACATTAACTTCTGAAAGGTCAACTTCCATTCCTTTCCGTGAGGCAGGATGGACCTTCCATATCTTTCGAAAGCCACCAGATGCGAAATTTCGTGTACCAGAGTTATCAAAAATCTAAATTTATTTAAATTTGAATTCACAGTGATTTGATGAACCCCATCCGCCGTTCTCCTATAATCCCCATGTCTGGTAACCCGTTCCTTTACAATTTTAAGATGAATGCCGTTTTCTTCAATCAATGTGAAAACGGCTATTACCGAATGACTCGGAAGATATTTTTCAAGAATATCGCTCATGAAATTATTTGTTAGGGAGTAGAATTTGAAACCTGTAACAATTTTCCGTTGTAATATTTTTGACCATTTAAGCTAAAATCCATTATATACTCCGCCATTTCAAATGCTGACAAAGGCGCTTTATAACCTGCAAATGCTTCCTCAAGCATTTCGGTTTGAACTGCACCAAGCGCAAGCACATTAAAGCATGGACCCGTTTCTTTATATTCCTCAGCAAGAAGTTCGGTTAAAGTAATAAGTGCGCCTTTACTTGAACTATATGCCGATAAACCTGCAAATTTCATGCTTCCCTGAACACCGCCCATACTGCTGACATTGACAACGTGACCGGTTGCTGGTATCAGTGGAAGTAGTTTCTGAATAGTATTTACTACGCCAAAAACATTGGTGTTATATACACTCTTAAATTCCTCTATACTCGACGCTGCAAAAGGCTTATTTAAAATTGCTCCGGCATTATTTATAAGTACGTCAACAAAATTCCATTCTGATTTTATATATGCAACAACTTTTTCAAGAGAATTTTCCTGTGTAATATCGCAGGAAATAGAATGAACATTTTTCAATTTTAAACCCTCAACAGGTCCTGTATTCCTGGAAAGCGCCAATACCTTATGCCCCGCTTTGGCAAATAATTTCACCATTTCAAGACCTATCCCGCGGCTGGTTCCTGTAATTACAACCTGTTTCATTATTCGTTCAGTTTAATTTCCTTTTCTGATGTATTTGCCATTTTATGAATCCCAGGGATCACATTTTGAATGAGTTTTGCCATATGTGCAAAATCCATCTTTTCAGCTTCATCTGAAACATGATGGTAATATTTATAATTTGTAAAATCAAAGGTGCTGATAGTTTGTGCAGGAACATTAAATTCCTGAAAAAACGAATAATTATCACTTCTTTCAAAAAGATTGTAATCTTTGGCTTGGGGTAAAAATCCGAAAATCTTTGAATTGGAATACTCATTAAATTTTTCAGCAAAGTTAGATTTTTCGAAACCCGTAATATATGCCAGATAATTTTTATCTGGCATTGGCACACCAATCATTTCTAAATTGAGCATTGCATATAGATCTAATCCTTCTGAATTTAATTTTTCCGCAAGATGTTTTGATCCAAGCAGGCCTTTTTCTTCAGCAGAAAACAGCACAAATAGTAAACTTCTTTTATTGTCGCTTATTTTTGAAAAGTATTTTGCTAATTCTAAAACACCCACCGTTCCCGAAGCATTGTCATTAGCACCATTCGCTATAGAATCGCCGTTGATAGCTTTTCCTAAACCAATATGATCGTAATGTGCACCTAGAATGATGAATTCCTTTTTTAATACAGGATCACTTCCTTCCAAATATCCAATCAAATTATAGGCGGTTTTGTTGCCGACCTCAAATGTATCCCGGAAGGTTTTATAATATGGTCTTATATTGTTTTTCTTGAATGCATTTTCTATAAAGACCGCTGCATCTTCAATCCCTTCTGTACCGGTTTCACGTCCTAGAAGTTCATTAGATGATAAGTACTTCAGGTTTTTTTCTACTGAAGCTCTTATCTGTACGGGATTGGGTAACTCAGGTCCTTTTTCAGAAATTATCGTTTTTTCAGAAGTTGCCTTTTGGGTTAAATTACAGGCTGTTGAAATAGCTAAGGTGACAAGCATCACCATTTTAAATAAAACATTCCTCATAGCGTTAAAGATAAAAAAATCCCGCAAGAGTGCGGGATTTTGAATATTTATTTTACAATTTAAGCCGGGTTTTAAGCCAACATTGTTACAGGATTTTCGAGGTAACTTTTCAGTGTTTGTAAAAAAGCTGAACCCGTTGCTCCATCCACAGTTCTATGATCGCAGGCAAGAGTAAGTTTCATCGTATTTCCTACAACTATTTGTCCATTTTTAACCACAGGTTTTTCCACAATAGCTCCTACAGATAAGATCGCAGAGTTAGGTTGATTTATAATGCTGGTAAATTCCGTAATTCCGAACATACCTAAATTAGAAACCGTAAAAGTACTGCCTTCCATTTCTTGTGGTTGCAATTTTTTATTTCGTGCTTTTCCTGCAAAATCTTTTACCTGTGCACCAATTTGCGTCATTGACATTTGGTCTGCAAATCGCAAAACTGGTACTAAAAGTCCGTCTTCAACCGCAACTGCAACTCCCATATGAATATGTTTCGCTATTCTGGTCGTTTCCCCCGTCCATTGCGAATTCACTCTTGGATGTTTACGCAGTGCCATAGAAGATGCCTTTATCACCAAGTCGTTATAGGAAACCTTTACATCCGGAAGCTCGTTAATTTGTTTTCTTGAAGCAATTGCCCCTTCCATATTTACCTCAATAGTAAGATAATAATGAGGAGCGGTAAACTTAGACTCTCCAAGGCGTTTCGAAATAGTCTTGCGCATTTGAGAATTTTTAATCTCCTCAAATTCCTCTTCGCCTACAGCTACGTATGGTTGCACAACTTTTGCCTCAGCTTTTATTTCCTCAGAAGTTACTGCCGGTTTGACTTTTTCTGAAGGTTTGAAGCTTACAATATCTTTCTTTACAATCCGACCATTCTCACCAGATCCTTTTACATCGGCAATATCAATTCCCTTATCCTCAGCCATTTTTTTGGCTAAGGGCGAGGCAAAAATACGTTTGTCGCTATGTGTTTGTGAAGCCTTGCTTTCTCCAGAAGATTCTTCTTCTTCGTTCTTATCTTCTGAAGATTTTTTATCTGAAGGAGCTTCTTTAGATGCAACAGGCTTAGTGCCGATTTTTGAAATATCTGTGCCTTCTGGCCCAATTATAGCGAGAAGAGTATCTACTTTAGCCGTTTCTCCTTCCTGAAGTCCAATTTTAAGCAAGATTCCATTATAGAAAGATTCAAATTCCATCGTGGCCTTATCGGTTTCAATTTCGGCTAAAATATCGCCTTCCTCCACTTTATCGCCTTCTTGTTTGAGCCATTTCGCTACGGTACCTTCTTCCATAGTATCACTCAATCTTGGCATATTAATTACCTGAACTCCTTCTGGAGTTTCTCCATCATCCTCTGAGTCTTCAACTTCTGAATCGCTATCACTTTCCCCAACTTCTTCTTCAGATTTTTGATTTTCTTTATCATCAGAACCTTTCTTATTCTCCTTGCCATCAGATTCTATTCCACCTTTCAGCATTGCAGAAATATCTTCACCTTTTTCACCAATTATAGCTAAAAGCGAATCAACAGGAGCAGTTTCACCTTCTTCAAGTCCAATATACAAAAGGGTCCCTTCAGAAAAGGACTCAAATTCCATTGTAGCTTTATCAGTCTCAATTTCAGCAAGAATATCTCCTTCCTCAACTTTATCACCTACTTTTTTTAGCCATTTTGCTACGACTCCTTCTTCCATGGTGTCGCTTAAACGAGGCATATTAATTATTTCTGCCATAACTTATTCTACTTTATGTGATATAAATGGATAATCTTTTTGTTCGTATACCATATCGTATAACGCGTTTTTATCCGGGTATTCCGACTCTTCAGCAAATTTTTCGCATTCGCTCACATGTTCTTTAACACGCTTCTCTATTTCTTTAATTTCTTTATCTGTCGCGTACTTCTTATCTTTGATAATCTCAAGTATTTGACTGATCGGATCTATCTTTTGATATTCTGCTACTTCATCTTTAGTACGATATTTTTGGGCATCACTCATAGAATGACCTCTGTAACGATATGTTTTCATTTCCAAAAAAGTAGGTCCACCACCTTTACGTGCTCTTTTAATAGCTTCGTCCATAGCCTCAGCAACCGCTATAGGGTTCATCGCATCCACAGGACCACATGGCATATCATATCCCAAACCTAATTTCCAAATTTCAGTACTTTTGGAAGTACGGGCAACGGATGTTCCCATTGCGTACCCATTATTTTCTACACAAAATACAACGGGTAATTTCCAGTTAACCGCCATATTCAGAGTCTCATGTAAGGATCCCTGACGTGCAGCGCCATCACCTAAAAAGGTTAAGGTAACTGCATCTCTTTTAAAATATTTATCGGCGAAGGCAAGTCCGGCACCCAAAGGTATCTGACCACCTACAATTCCATGACCTCCATAAAAACGATGTTCTTTAGAAAAGATATGCATAGAACCACCCATTCCCTGTGAAGTTCCTGTCTTTTTCCCATAAAGCTCGGCCATTACTCTTTTAGGATCGACACCCATTCCTATTGGCTGAACGTGATTCCTATAAGCGGTGATCATACGGTCTTTTGTAAGATCCATAGCGTGCAATGAACCACACAATATGGCTTCCTGACCATTATATAAGTGTAAAAATCCTCTTACTTTTTGTTGAATATAAACCTGGGCTAGCTTGTCTTCGAACTTTCTCCAAAACAACATATCCTCATACCACTTCAAATAAGTGGCTTTAGTAATCTTTTTCATGTGCAAAATAATTTAGGCCGGACAGTGGAATTTGTAAGGCAGCCACAAAAATACTGTTTTCAATAGGAAATGAAAACAGTTTCTTACTAAAAGATATCGAAATCGTTATAGATAGGAACCATCGAACCCAAGGGGCAATAAATCTTTCAAAGAATTTGATTTCATAACCTTTCCACCTTCTCCCATAAAATAGATTTCTATTGGGTTTTCCTGTCGTACTTCATATTCTGAAATCGCTTGCCTACAAGCACCGCAGGGAGGAATTGGAACTACAAGATGATGGTTCATGGATTTTGCCGAAATGGCAATTCTCTGGATTTTTGCCTGGGGAAATTTGGCTCCGGCATAATAAATAGCAGTTCGCTCGGCACAAAGTCCAGATGGATAAGAGGCATTTTCCTGATTACTCCCAGTAATAATTTCATTATTATTAAGTAAAATCGCGGCACCGACCTTAAATTGTGAATAAGGAGCATATGCAGCATTCCTTGCCTCAAATGCCTTTTCCATTAACTGTTGTACATCTTTGGGAAGTTTTTCAAATGAATCGAAAACCTCGAAAACGGCAACAATAGTAATAGTTTTCATTGACTGTATAATTTTTTGGTGCCCAAGCTAATCTACCTGGGTTTTTATTTATGAGAAACGAGAAGACAAATTAACTAACTTCTGCTAATTATCATCATAATTTTCACCAAAATTGAAAGTTAATCCGAACCGAAGCGTTCCTTCCAATGGGCTCACTACATTTGATGTAGAAAATAAATAAGAAATATCAATTAAAACGGGTGCATATTTAAATCCAGCACCAATTGCTATAAATTTCCTTGAACCTTTGGTATCACTTTCATTAAAATATCCAGTCCTGAATGAAAAGGAATCCTGAAAAACATATTCAGCACCAAATGCCCAGGTAACTTCTTTAAGTTCTTCTGAAAACCCACCGGGTGCATCGCCAAAGGATTTAAAAATACCTTGTATAGAGCCTATATTGTTATATTTTTCCTCATCGGCTCTATCAATTACACCATCATTATTAAAATCCTGTGGAGTAGGAACCAAAAGTTTATTAAATTCAATATAAGTGCCCAATTTGTTGGAAGCATCAAAAATAAAGTCAAATCCGGATCCTAGTTTTAAATTTGTAGGGATAAAATTTTCTTGACCTACTTCGTCATATTTTATTTTGGGACCAACATTAGAAATATTAAAACCTGCCCGAAATCTTCCGTCAAAATTATCAAAATATATATTTGGACCCTGATAAAAACCTGCAATATCAACTCCAAATGTAGAAGCCGCGGTAGCGTCTTCATTATTGACAGATAATCTTAAATCTGAACGAAGATATCGCCCAGCAACAGCCAAAGAAAAATTATCACTTAGTCTCAAGGCATAAGAGAGATCAAGTGTAAGTTCATTGGGGCTTAATAATAAAGGAACTTCTTCAAATCCTCCTTGGGTTTCAATAGATCCCAAACTAAAATATCTTAAACTAGCAGCCACAGCGCTACGTTCATCCAATCGGTTAAAATAAGTGAGATTTCCTAAAAAAATATCGTTTACGATATTACTAAGGTAAGGAGTATAAGAAACTCCCACTCCTTGTTTACTATTTATAAATGCATATTTGGCTGGATTCCACTGTTGTGAAAAGGCATCGGGAGAAGTGGCAACACCCTGATCACCTAATCCGGCGGCTCTGGCATCAGCAGCGATTAGTAGGAATGGAACGGCGGTTGTAATTACCCTATCTCTTTCATTCTGAGAAAAGACTTGAAAATTCGATAATAAGGCAAAACCAAGAGCCAGAATGGCAACATTTCTCATCACAATATTAATTATGTTCAACAAATATAAATTTTTATTCTTGTTAGGGGAATTTCCTCTAAGTAATTTTCGATTTAAAATTAATCCAGGTTAATAAAATAATCAGGCATAATTATAACTCGATCGCAATATTTTTATTGCCTCATTTCTTTTATATTTTAAAATTGATCATAAAAGTATTTTATTTATGGTGGAATTTCTATTATTATTATTGTCACCTTAATGTATTAAATTTACCTTTCAAATAAATGATGTAAATTGGATATTTGAAGGTTTTTCAATCTGATAAAATAATCTTGTACTTTTCACGTTAATTACTATATTGCAAAGCCTAAATTATTACATAAAATAGAATAAAATATGAGGACCAGTGTAGCCTTTAAAATACTGTTTACTATCGTCATAGGCGTTAGTATATCAAGTTGTAATAAGTTAAAAAACAAGGATAACTCACGGGCAACCGGATGGGATGTGAACTCCAAAGATGGCGGTTTTCAGTACAATACTGATTATAAGGAACAGGAAACAGGTCCAGGCCTTGTTTTTGTTGAAGGAGGAACTTTTACAATGGGTAGAGTTCAAGATGATCCGATGCATGATTGGAACAATTCTCCAACTCAACAGCATATCCAGTCCTTTTATATGGACGAGACTGAGGTTACCAATATGATGTATATGGAATACCTGGATTGGTTAAAAAATGTCTTTCCTCCTAGTGAAGAAAATTATAAGAGCATTTATTCCGGCGCTGTACCAGATACTCTTGTATGGAGAAACCGCCTCGGTTTTAACGAAACTATGGTAAATAATTATCTTCGTCACCCGGCATATGCAAATTATCCGGTTGTTGGAGTGAGTTGGATCCAGGCAGTTGAATTCAGTAAATGGAGAACTAATAGGGTAAACGAACTTATCTTGGAAGATGGAGGTTACACAAAAGAAGGTGCTCGTTATACCGATGTAGATGGAGCTTCAACTTTTGATACTGAAACTTATTTAAATGCCCCGACTAAGACATATGGAGGAAATGATGAAGTAACCCGTGGAGGTAAACAAGCAGATAAATTGGGAACCACTCCTGACGAAGGAGAAGCCAAGAATATTTACATTCAACGAAAAGACGGAGTTCTTTTACCTGAATACCGATTGCCAACTGAAGCAGAATGGGAATATGCAGCCTTAGGATTAGTTGGAATAAGAAGTTATAATGTATATCGCGGTAGAAAAAAATACCCATGGGATGGTCAGTATACCAGATCAGGGAATGCAAAAACTCAAGGCGATCAGCTAGCTAACTTTAAACAAGGTGCTGGAGATTATGGAGGAATTGCTGGATGGAGCGATGACGGTGCAGATATTACCGCTCAAGTCAAGAGCTATCAACCCAACGATTATGGACTATACGATATGGCAGGAAACGTTTCCGAATGGGTGTTGGATGTTTACAGACCTATAATTGATGATGAATTTAATGATTTCAACTATTATCGTGGAAATGTTTACACTAAGAATGAAATCAACGACGATGGTTCTGTTAAAGTAGTCACTCCGGAGGATATCGCTTACGACACATTAAGTAATGGTAAAATCGTGGCCCGTGCATTACCAGGAGAACTTGCTCAGGTACCAATTGGTGAAATGGACACCTATTTAAGAACTAATTTCTCAGAAAGCGACAACAAGAATTTTCGTGATGGAGATAAGAGTTCTTCAAGATACTATCAGCCTTTCAATGAAATTACAAGTCCGTCAAAAAGAATGTATAATTCTCCTGAATTTAAAACAGACACGGATAGTACAGGTAATGTAAAACCTGAATATGATGACAAAAACAGAACCACTTTAGTGAGTGATGAAGTGAGAGTTTATAAAGGAGGTTCATGGAAAGACCGTGCGTACTGGCTTGATCCTGCACAAAGAAGGTATTTCCCACAGGATATGGCTACAGATTATATTGGTTTTAGAAACGCCATGTCGAGAGTTGGTTCAAAATCAAAAGATAAAAACAAAACTGCAAGAAATAAATAATTTATAAAAAACCATTATTAGACGGTTTAAAAAGTACAACATTCGTATAGCTGCCCCTAAGTTTAGTGGGGTTCAGTTTCTTATAAAAGGTTTACCTGGTATAAGATTTCATAAAATTCCTTTGAATATTTTATTTAGGGATAATAATGAGAGCAACGAATTAGTATCTTTTTAAACCGTTTCTTATTATATATTTTTGACTAATGAGTATTCAGGAACTACATCAATTATTCTTAGAAAGCAGCGGTGTTGCAACAGATACAAGATGTATTGAGCCCAACAAACTTTTTTTTGCACTTAAAGGTGATAATTTTAACGGAAATAAGTATGCTCTTCAGGCGATTAACAATGGTGCAAAATACGCCATTATTGATGATAATAAGTTTGCCAAACCGGAACAATTTATAATGGTGAATAATGTTCTTGAAACTCTTCAGGAACTCGCGAATTTCCACCGAAATTATTTAGGCTTAACAATTCTTGCCATTACTGGAAGTAATGGGAAAACAACCAGCAAAGAATTAATCTATGCGGTCCTGAGCAAAAAATTCAGAACAGTCGCTACTCTTGGAAATTTAAACAATCACATTGGTGTACCGCTGACGCTTTTATCTATGAATAAATCCACAGAATTTGGAATTGTGGAAATGGGTGCCAATCATCCAAAAGAAATTGAAAGTTTATGCAAAATAGCCCAACCGGATTATGGATATATCACCAATTTCGGAAAGGCACATTTGGAAGGTTTTGGAAGTATTGAAGGGGTAATTGCGGCGAAAAGCGAACTATATAGCTATTTAAAAGAAAATAATAAATTTCTGTTCCTGAATGCAGATGACCCAATACAACAAAAGCAACTTTCTTATAAAAACAGTTTTTCTTTTGGAAGTTCCACGGGCAACATTCCTACTCAATACGTTATAAACAAGGAATATGCAGAAGTTCATAGTAATGGAATTGTATTCAATAGTTTATTGCCAGGAAATTACAACGCTATAAATATAGCAGCAGCTATTTGTGTTGGGCATTATTTTGAGGTACCTATCAAAACCATTAAAGAAGCAATCGCAAACTATACTCCTCAAAATAACCGATCCCAAATTTTTGAAATAGGAAAAATCACCCTTTTAATGGATGCTTATAATGCAAATCCCACCAGTATGAAAGCGGCATTGGAGAGTTTTAACGAGTTTCCGACAGAAAATAAAATTGCCATTTTGGGAGATATGTTTGAACTGGGAGCATCTTCAGAAAAAGAGCATCAGGATCTGGCAACTTACATCGAAAATTTAAATTTCACATCGGTTTTTCTTGTCGGAACCAATTTCAGAAAAGTAAAGGTGAATTCCAGCAAGATTCAACAATTCGAAAAATTTCAGGAATTGGAGGATACGATCAGAATTACTGATTTTCAGAATACGAAAGTATTGATAAAGGGATCCAGAGGAATGGCAATGGAGCGCTTGCTGGATGTTTTTAAGAAGAAGGAAAGTCTAAGACAAACCCAGTAAAGATATCTAAAAAAGTGGGTGATACTGGGCTCGAACCAGCGACCCCTACCTTGTCGAGGTAGTGCTCTGAACCAACTGAGCTAATCACCCTTTTCTTTTGACCAGTCGAAGATATCAATAATTTTTAAATTAAAAAAAGACCTCCTAATTGGAAGTCTTTTTTTCTGTGGGCAATGAGGGGTTCGAACCCCCGACCCCCTCGGTGTAAACGAGGTGCTCTGAACCAGCTGAGCTAATTGCCCGCTATCGCTTGATGCGGCTGCAAATATATGTTACTTTTTCAATTCTGCAAACTAAAAATCAATAAAAAATTAAATTATTTAAAATTCACATTTAGAAAATAATCTTGAATTTTTTTTGAAACAATTTTTTAAAAATAACAGTCTCTAAATCAAAAGATTCAGAGACTGTTTTAAATTTTAAAATTACTTTTCAAGCTCAGGAACATTATGATATATATAATCTCCGTGCTGGGTAAACATCTTAGCATATCCTTTAAAAAACTCTTTCGCCTTTGCCTCGTCTGTCCAATGTTCTTTCTCAAGCCTTGTATTTTCATCAAAAGCGCTCTCAATATCTCCTAATTTATCGAATACAAACACTTCTATCCCATCCCTACTATTTGCACCATAAAGATGCCTGTGAGTATAATATCCCTTAATAAATTTATTTTTTTGCGTTACATTTTCAAAATATTCTTTAAATCCAGAACCACCCTGTCCCATGGTATTTTTTTTGACATAATATATTAAGGGCTCCTTGGAATCGGTTTTTACTGGTATAGTATATTGCATTGTTTGATATATCTCATCACTGTGTTGAGGACTGTAATAACTGTTTTGTTTATCAAAAAAAGCTTTTCTTTCGACTTCATCCGGCCAACCTTTTTCAATTAATGAACTGGTAATCTCATTGGCTTTGTCAATGTCTTCCCAAGAATTATATACGGAGACCAAAATAATTTCTGTATTATCAGGGGTAAAATAGTGAGGATAATAACCAGATCCAATTATTAAATCATTCTTACTGGTTACTTTATCAAAATATTCCTTTTCGGTTTTTAACCAATCGGTAAAATCGACATCAGGTGCGGTGCTCTTATGAACCGTTGTCGCAGCTATAAAAACCGGTTTGTATTCCTCTTTTGGTTTTTCCTGACCAAAAAAACTTGTACTGCACAAAATTGTAAATACAAGAAGCCCACATAATTGTTTTTTAAATGTCCCCATAATAATAAAATTTAGTTAGAATTAGAAATAAATATATTCATTGCAACACATTCAAAAGAATAGTTACAGATGATTAATTCAAAACTTGGGGTAAGTATGTGGGGATAATTAGGGATGGGACAAAAAACAGAACTTTAGTACTTATGTGTTAAAATTCAGTGCAATAACTTTCTATTTTCTCAAATATAAGTATTTAATCGTAAAATCAAAATGCATTTTAATGAAAATTATTTTTCCAATGACGGACATTATTTTTTCAAAACTACTCAGTTTATAAAAATTAGAATGTCTTTAATGGCTAAAGTAAAGCCACCCCTCACTTTTTTACCGATACAGGGACATAACTTTTCTTATAAAAAGGACTGGTTTTACAATAAACTATTCCAGGTTATCGTATTCAAAATTCATTTAATTTTTTCCGTTTCTAACCTATATTCGTTTTAGACAATTTAGAACCAGAATAGCTATCTTTAATTCTATAATACTTCCGCAACAACAAAGTTGCTTCCGCCAATGAAAATTAAATCGTCGTTTGTCGAATTTTGTAAAGCCGAATCAAATGCGGCCTTTACCGAATCATAAGAATCCCCAAGAAGTCCTGAGCTAATGCATAGATTTTGTAATTCAAATTGATCCAGGCCTCTGGGAATATTTGGCCTGCAGAAATAGTAGGTTGCTTTTTTTGGGAATAATGGCAAAATAGATCCCAGGTCCTTATCTCTCACAACTCCGAAGACAATATGTAATTTTTCAAATTTTTCCTCCTTTAGCTGATCAAGAACATACTTTAAACCTTCTTTATTATGAGCCGTGTCACATATTACCTTCGGATTAGCTTGCAAAACATCCCAGCGACCCCGTAGTCCGGTATTTGTACGAACCTTGCTCAATCCATTACTTACATCCTTTTCAGATATTTTCCAACCATTTTTTTTCAAGTTCTTTATTGCTGTGATTAGGGTTTGGAGATTGTGTTTCTGATAATTTCCTTTTAGATCTGAGGTAAGGTTTATAGGTGGAAAATCTTGTGAAAAAGTTATTTCAGCCTTCATTTTAGCGGCAACTTTAATAAAAACCGGAGTTGTTTCGGGCTGAGTTTCGCCAATTATTACTGGAATTCCGGATTTTATGATACCCGCCTTTTCAACTGCAATTTCTTCCAGGGAATTTCCAAGCATTTGAGTATGATCTAATCCAATATTGGTGATTACTGACAGGACCGGCGATATAATATTGGTAGAATCTAATCTTCCTCCCAATCCTACTTCAATTATGGCAATATCCACTTTTTGTTCACCGAAATAATTAAAAGCCATGCCAACAGTCATTTCAAAAAAGGACAACTTATTTTCTTCTAAGAATCCCCTATTTCGTGAAATAAAATCAATTACTTCTAATTCCGAAATTTCAATTCCATTAATTTTAATACGCTCACGGAAATCTTTTAAATGAGGGGAAGTATAAAGCCCAACTTTATAATTCGCCTCTTGTAAAATGGAAGCGAGCATGTGACTTGTAGACCCTTTTCCATTGGTTCCTGCGACATGAATTGATTTAAAATTATTTTGAGGGTTTCCCAGAATCTTGGCAAAGAGAATAATATTGGTGAGGTCCTTTTTAAAGGCAGAATTCCCTATACTTTGATACATTGGCAGCTGTTGAAACATCCACTCAACAGTTTGGGAATAATCAGACACTTACTCTGATAATTTAAAGTTATAAATAATGAAGCCCACTTGCTTTGAAGGCGCATTGGGATCGCTGTTAAAGGTGGTTGCAAGGGCTGCTCGCTTTGCGGGACTGGTTAAACAGGCCGAATTATTGGTTGTCCCTTTCACTCCAGGAGTGGCACGAATTACTTGCCCACTTTGATTTACTTCTATTTGAACTACCACAATACCTGATTCATTACAATCTTGAACAAATTTTTCCTTGTTTAAGGCCCTTCTACCGCCTAATTTGTAATTCCCATCTCCATCCAAGCCTTTGCCATTTCCATAATAGGCACTGGCATTAGGATCCCCATCAATACTCCCTTTATCACCGGCGCTTTGATCATCTCCTTCACCTCCGGTGGCAGTTCCGGAACTTTTTGGCCCATTTAAAATACTGCTCATGGCATCTGAAGTTGCCTGGTCTGGTTTAGGATCTGGTATTTTTGCGGGTGGAACTTTCTTTGGCTCCACAATTTTTTCCTGAATAACAGGTTTTTTCTCCACTTTCTTAACAATCACGGGAGCTTCCTCCGTTTCTTGAGTTACAACTTCTTCTTCCACAGCTTTTGGTTGAGCTACTACCGGATTCGAAGTGGGTTTTGGAGCAGATTTAACCGGTTCTGTTGGTTGAGTATCCCCTGAACCTACTTCTGAAGTTCCAAAATTAATTGCAATTCCATTTTCTGGTGGCGGATCCAAAAATGTCAATCCGAAAAACAGCAATAATAAAATAAGCAACACGTGTAGGATTACCGTAATAGTAAAAGATTTTCTTTCGTGTTTGGTGTTAAGTAAACTCACTTATTTATCGTTCTAGTTTTTACTCCTCTAATGCGGGTTTAACCGCTAAAATAATTTTATACTTGTTCCGATTGGCAATATCCATCACATTAACGGCCTTTTCAATTGGAACTCCCTGTTCTGCTCTTAAAATGATAGTTGGAGTTTCTTCTCCCGCCAAACGGGTTTTCAAAACGCCTTCCAATGCACTGCTACTAACTCTTTCTGTGTCCACATAAAATTGCAGATCCTTGGTTATGCTAACGGAAATAGTTTGAACATTGGTAGATTTACCTTTTGCTTTCGGCAAAATTAAATCTAAAGCTTCTGGAGTAATTGTCGGAGAGGTTAGCATAAAAAATATCAATAACAAAAACACAATGTCTGTCATTGAACTCATGCTAAAATCGGCACTTACTTTATTTCTACTTCTTAAATTCATATTAAGCAGGTTCGTTTAATAGGTCCAAGAAATCTACTGCTGTAGCTTCCATTTGATGGATTACCTTATCGGTCTTAACAACTAAATGGTTATAACCAATGTAAGCTATAATACCTACAATTAATCCTGCAACCGTTGTGGTCATTGCTGTATAAATACCTTCAGCCAAGGAGCCCATTTGAGCCTGCCCGCTACTTGTGGCAAGTTCATGAAAAGCTAAAACCATTCCAATTACAGTTCCCAGGAACCCAATCATTGGTGCAGCACCGGCAATAGTTGCCAAAACACTCACATTTTTTTCCAATTTATAAACTTCTAAACGCCCGGCATTTTCTATGGCAGTGTTGATATCTTCTAAAGGACTACCAATTCTGGAAATCCCTTTTTCTGTTAACCTTGCAACGGGGGTGTTGGTTTGAGCACATCTTATTTTTGCCGATTCAATATTACCATTTAGAACATTGTCCTTTATTTGAAGCATAAAATTGTTATCTATTTCTGTAGCTGCTTTTATAGCGAATAACCTTTCAAAATAAATATATACTGCTACAAACAGCAGCACAAATAAAATTGCAATGATGAGCTGACCGGCAAGGCCACCGCTCAACATTAAATCAAACAAAGAAAGTGATTTTTCAACTGATTCAGGATCCGTTAAAGTTTGTGCTCCTGTTCCAATAATTTCGGTTTCTTGCATAATAGTTTACTAATTAATTTTAATTTTAATAGCGGTAGCTAAATAACGTGGCTAAAATATAAAAATTGCTTATCTAAATAGATGTTCAATAAGAATAAATGATATTGCACCAGAAAGAAAGCCGATAAAGGCTAAGAATGCGATATTTTTCACATACCATATGAAATCGATCTTCTCCATTCCCATGGCTGCAACTCCTGCTGCTGAGCCAATTATCAATAAACTTCCCCCGGTTCCGGCACAATAAGCTATAAAATGCCATGCTGAAGAATCTAACGGGAAATTATACATTGCCATGGATGCAGCAACCAAAGGAACGTTATCTACAACTGCAGAAAGCATTCCAATAATTATAACAACAACATCTATATTGGGAATGGCGCCCGATAAAGATTCTGCTGCATATAGCAAAGTACCGGCATCCTGCCCTTTTATGACACCAAAAACCAAACTTTCCAAACCTGCAACAGCTAATAGGATCCCTAAAAAAAACAGAATACTTGAAAATTCAATATTAGATAAAGCCTTGTGGGTAGAATATAAATATTTGTCTTTGGTATTTATGTTCTTTACGGGTTTCACATATTCGGAAACCAGCCAAACTACTCCCAAACTAAACAACATTCCAATATAAGGTGGCAATCCGGTTATTGCTTTAAATATAGTTACAAAAACAATTGCTCCAAGACCTACATATAACATCGTTTTACTGCTCAGCAAACGCTCCGATTCCAAATCAATCTCCAGTTTTTTTAGTGGTGTACTTCCCCTGAAAGCTTTGAGTCTAGACGCAATTAAAAATGGAACAACAAAACTAATTACCGCAGGAATAATCACATATTCAGACAAGCCAAATGCCGTAACCTTATTTCCTATCCAAAGCATAGTTGTTGTGACATCACCGATAGGAGACCAGGCACCGCCAGCATTCGCAGCAATAATAATCATTGAGGCATACCAAATTCTATATTCTCTTTTTGGCACCAGCTTTCGCAAAAGAGTTACTAAAATTATTGTCGCCGTAAGGTTGTCAATGATAGCTGAAAGCAAAAAAGCCAATATTCCCAGGGTCCAAAGAAGTTTGACTTTATTTGTTGTGGTAATCGCTTTTTTTATAATCCCAAATCCGCGATGTAAATCAATAATTTCTACTATCGTCATAGCTCCAATCAGGAAAAAAAGTATTTCGCTTATTTTACTGAAGTGATGCATCAGGTTGTCTTCAAATCCTGATTCCTGTATAACGGCATTACCTTCTAAAATATTAAAGACATTCCCATGAGTATCAATTACAGAAAGCCAGCCCTGGTTAAAACCGAATGCGACAAAGGCCCAAATAATTGTGGACATCAATAAGGCCGAAACGGCCTTGTCAAGTTTAAGTGGATGTTCAAGAGTAATGAAGATATAACCGAGAACGAATGTGGTAATTATAATTTGGATCATCAGCTTATATCAGTTGTTTTAACGCAATTTCAAATGCGGTTTTACTGATATTAGTTTTACTAGGGTTATTATTATAAGATTTCTGAATTGCATTTTTGATGGTCTCAGATGTGTCGTTGAATATTGCTTCATCAGTCATAAATACCCTACGCTCCATAAAGTATGCAAATACTCTCGCCATACCGCAGTTGGCGATAAAATCTGGGATCAAACTTACTTTTGCATCGGTTGCTTCCATAATAGAACCAAAGAAAATTTCTTTATCGGCAAAAGGAACATTTGCGCCACTGGAAATTACCTCCAGACCTGAAGCGATCATCGCATCAATTTCCGATTTCTTTACTAAACGAGATGCAGCACATGGTGCAAAAATTTCAGCTTCTAAATTCCATATTTTCTGATTTATCTCTTCAAACGGCATCATATTATCAACTACAAGTAAATTGCCATCTTTGTTTAAAAATAAGGTTTTAATTTCATCAAAAGTGAATCCTTCTTCATTTATAACCCCTCCATCCCTATCAATAATTCCAACAACTTTTGCTCCCATTTGAGCCAAATAATAGGCGGCAGCCGAGCCTACATTTCCAAAACCCTGTATGATTGCTCTTTTCCCAATAATATTTCCGCCATAGATATCGTAGTAATGACGAAGTGATTCAGCAACACCATAGCCAGTGACCATATCGGCAACCGTATATTTTCTATTTGTATCCGGGGAATATTTGGAATTTTCAAGCACTTTTATTACACCCTGACGCAATTGGCCTATCCTATTGATTTTATCAGCTTCAGTTGGATGAAAATGGCCCGTAAAAACTCCTTCCTGCGGATGCCAAACGCCACAGTTTTCAGTTATTGGGATTACTTCATGAATTTCATCAACATTTAAATCACCTCCTGTACCGTAATATGATTTCAGCAAAGGTGAAACAACTTTATACCAGCGTTCCAAAACCCCCTTTTTCCGGGGATCATTAGGGTCGAAATTAATCCCCGATTTTGCACCTCCAATAGCTGGCCCAGAAACGGTGAATTTCACTTCCATGGTTTTAGCGAGAGAGAGCACCTCGTTTTTATCCAGTCCTACACGCATTCTTGTCCCTCCACCGGCAGCGCCACCGCGAAGCGAATTAATTACTGTCCAACCTTCGGCCTCAGTTTCCGGATCGTTCCAGTGAAATACGATCTCCGGTTCCTTTTCTTCAAATTTTTGTAATAAGTCTCTCATTTCTTATTTTATTTTCAGCTATTTAGGATATTAATTATTGATGTGCTAAGATAAAAACTATAGCTCGTTTAAAACTGACTTTACTCATATTTTTAGACATTAATTATCGTTAAAATGAACCTTTTACAACCGGGTAGATTATTCCGGAAGAATGATCCTTTATTGCACCTGTTACACTGTGCAAACAATTTATTTCTCCCCGCAATTTAAGTACTCCTAATAAGGCAAAGATCAATGCTTCTTTATATTCAATAACTTCCTGGGCAGGAATTATGAGTTCGATTTTTTTGTAATGTGCAATGAGATTCAGTAAATAAGAATTGAACGTTCCGCCACCGGTGCATAGAACCTTTGCTCCTTCACTGAAATTTCGAGCTAATTGCATGGCAACGTGCTCGGTAAAAGTGCATAACAAATCTTCTGTTTTGTGTCCTGTATTTTCAAGTAGGGGATAAATAGTTGCCATCACCCATTCCAATCCTAATGATTTGGGTGGTAGCTTTGAGTAAAACGGCAAGGCATTCAGACTTTTGAGTAGTTTGGGATTAAGAGTTCCTGATGCAGCTATTTTCCCTCGATCATCATACGGAAAGCCTAAACTTTCAGTGAGTTTATTCAACACAATATTGACCGGGCAAATATCGTATGCAATCCTCTTCCCTTCTTGGACTGTTGAGATATTGGCAAATCCGCCTAAATTCAGGCAGTAATCAAATTCGGAAAAAAGCAACTCATCTCCTACAGGAACCAGCGGTGCTCCTTGTCCGCCAAGGGCAACATCCTGAACACGGAAATCACAGACCACTTTTAAGTTTAATAGTACGGCCAACTGAGGCAAATTCCCAATTTGAAGCGTATACTTGTTTTCCGGCTCATGCTTTATGGTATGCCCATGACTACAAACTGCATCTAAATTTGTAATGTCGTACTTTTTAATAAAATTAGAAATAACCTCTGCTAAATAACTTGTATAATATTCATTAAATTCCTTGAGATTTTTCTGATCGTAATTTATCGCTTCTTCTAAACTCTTTTTCAAATCACGGGGATAAGGAATTGTTTCTGCATTTAGAATTTCAAAATGCCAGCCTTCGTGATTGGAAAAGTGAATATGGGCAACATCTATTCCATCAAGGGAAGTTCCGGACATCACTCCAAGTACGTTAGTGTCGTATTTTTTCATATTCGTAAAAATAACTAAACTTTATTAAATATTAGGGGTCAAAAACTTACCTTTGATCACAAATTATTGAATTTTATAAATTTATCTATCTAATGGATTTTAAACTTACAGAAGAACATATCATGATTCGGGATGCAGCGCGAGATTTTGCTAAAAGCGAATTATGGCCAGGAGTAATTGAAAGGGATGAAAAACAAATATTTCCCGCTGCCCAAGTTAAAAAAATGGGTGAATTGGGATTTTTAGGAATGATGGCCTCGCCGGAATATGGTGGCGGAGGTATGGATACGGTATCATATGTGCTGGCAATGGAGGAAATCTCTAAAATTGACGCTTCCGCTTCTGTTGTAATGTCTGTAAACAACTCCCTGGTTTGTTGGGGATTAGACACCTTTGCTAATACTGAACAAAAAGAAAAATATTTATCTAAATTGACTACTGGGGAAAAATTGGGGGCATTTTGTCTTTCAGAACCCGAAGCCGGTAGTGATGCCACGTCACAAAAAACTACCGCAATAGATAAAGGAGATCACTATATTCTTAACGGCACAAAAAACTGGATTACAAATGGTAATTCTGCCGATTTCTATCTGGTAATTGCGCAAACCCATGCTGAAAAAAGACACCATGGTTTAAATGCTTTCATCGTTGAAAAGAGTTGGAAAGGTTTCGAGGTTGGTCCAAAAGAGCAAAAAATGGGAATAAGAGGAAGCGATACGCATTCACTTATATTCAATGACGTTATTGTGCCAAAAGAAAACAGGATTGGCGAAGATGGCTTCGGATTTCAGTTCGCTATGAAAACCCTATCAGGAGGAAGAATTGGAATTGCCTCCCAGGCTTTGGGAATTGCAGGGGGCGCTTATAATCTCGCCAGAGAATACTCTAAAGTGAGAAAAACTTTTGGAACCGAGATTTGCAACCACCAGGCAATCGCCTTTAAATTAGCCGATATGTATGTCTCTATTGAAGCAGCAAGACATCTTGTAATGAAAGCTGCATGGGATAAGGATAATGATGGAGATTATGTGCTTTCAGGGGCTGTTGCAAAATTATATGCTTCACAAGTTGCGATGGATGTTGCGGTAGAAGCAGTACAAATTCATGGGGGAAATGGCTATGTAAAGGATTACCACGTTGAACGTTATATGCGGGATGCCAAAATTACTCAGATTTACGAGGGCACTTCCGAGATCCAGAAAATAGTAATTTCCAGAACTATTTTAAAATAAGATTATTTCATTTATAAGTTAAAAAAGCAGCCATAGGGCTGCTTTTCTGGTTTAAATATATAAATGATTTCTGAGGTTAGGTTATCTATCTGCATTAATTTTAACCTGGAATAAGCAACTTCCTTTTGTACAAAAGTTTATATTTATAGTAATCACCAGGCTTGAAATTCAATTTGGTCTGAATTTCTAAAATATTTAGTCACAAGATTATCAGCCTAAAAAATATGGTAGACTGAAATTTATGAAGTTGATAAATGATAATCGATTTTTAGTATCTTCCCCATACTTTAATTCATTTAAAATTAAAATGTAACCCAATCAATACTATGTTCAAACAGTCTAGGATAATAATTGAGGATGTAAGTCCGCAGATAAATGGAGGATCATTCCCGGTAAAACGAGTTCTAGATGAAATCGTAAATATTAAAGCGACTGTAATTTGTGATGGACATGATGTGATCCAGGCTGGTGTTTTATATAAGCATAAAAGTCAGAAAAAGTGGATGGAAGTTAGGATGGATCCGGGTAATAATGATGAATGGACTGAATATTTCAGCCTTACAAAACAAGGTGAAACCGAATTTTATATTGAAGGATGGGTAGATTATGCGCTGAACTGGCAACAGGGAATAATCAAAAAAATAAATGACGGGCAGCAGGTAAAATTAGAACTTCTGGAAGGCGCGGAATATCTGTCGTTAATCCTAAAAAATTCAACTAAAAAAGATGGCGTATATCTTAAATCGGCAATTTCAATTCTAAAAGATCCTTCTTCTTATGAGAAGGCAATTGAGATCTGCCGGAGTGAGATTCTGACAAACCTACTTTATAAGTATCCGGAGAAATTTCTTTCAAATAAGTCGCAGGTTTATAAAATTTACGTGGACAGGAAAAAAGCCCTATTTAGCACCTGGTACGAGTTTTTCCCCAGATCGGCGTCAAAAACCGTTGGAAAGCACGGAACGTTTAAAGATTGTGAATTATTGTTACCAAGAATTTCGGAAATGGGTTTTGATACACTTTATTTTCCGCCAATACACCCCATAGGGGAAATCAATAGAAAAGGAAAAAACAATGCAACTCTAGCAGATTGTGATGACGTAGGTTCTCCCTGGGGAATTGGATCAAAGAAAGGAGGGCATAAATCTGTACATCCGGAATTGGGGAACATGGACGATTTTAAATCCCTTGTAAAAAAAGCGGCTGATCTGGAAATAGAGATCGCGATGGATTTTGCCCTGCAGGCCGCACCGGACCATCCGTATGTGAAAGAATTTCCGCAGTGGTTTAAATGGCGGCCGGACGGAAGCATTCAATATGCTGAGAATCCTCCAAAGAAATATCAGGATATTCTACCGATTTTTTTTGAGACCGATGATTGGAAAAACCTATGGAATGAGTTGTTGGACATTGCGTTATTCTGGATTGAGGAAGCAGGAATCCGGATTTTTAGAGTGGATAATCCCCACACAAAACCTTTTTATTTTTGGGGTTGGCTTATCTCCGAGGTAAAAAAGAAACATCCAGACGTACTTTTTCTGGCCGAGGCTTTTACCAGACCTAAAATTATGCAACAACTGGCAAAACAAGGTTTTACACAGTCTTATACTTATTTTACCTGGAGAAATAACAAACAGGAGTTGACAGATTATGTGAAAGAACTCACTCAAACTGATCAAAAAGAATATTTCAGACCCAATTTCTGGCCAAATACCCCAGATATAAATCCATATTTTTTGCAGGGTTCAAATGAATCTATGCATTTACAAAAATATTTCCTGGCAGCTACATTAAGTTCCAATACCGGGTTGTACGGACCTGTTTTTGAACACATGGTTTCAGATGCAGTTCCGGGAAAGGAAGATTATCAGAATTCCGAGAAATACCAAATCCAACATTGGGATTGGGAAAATGACAATAAACTAACCAGGATCATTACTAAAATAAACTTTGCGAGAAAACAGAACACTTCACTTCAGCAAACAAATAATATTCGGTTTTGCGAAATAAATAATGACAAACTCCTCGCCTATCATAAATTTGATACTCAACGGACTAATGAAACTTTAATGGTTGTAAATTTAGATCCCTATTATACCATGCAAGGAATGGTAAAAGTTCCTTTGAAAGAATTAGGACTTGTGGAAGATCAGCAGTTTGCAGTGCATGATTTAATTACGGGAAATAGTTATATTTGGGATAAGGAATGGTGTTTTGTGGAAATTCACCCTGGTTTACCCTTTCATTTATTCAGGATTGACAAAAAATAAAGCTTATGCCAGAAAAAGTGATATCTAATTTATTTAAATCGAATTTCAATTTTAAAGGTGGCTGGAAATCTGCATTTGAAGATGAAGAATTTGTTAAAACCTTTAGCACGGAAATTCTTGAGAACTACATTCTCAAAAAGCGGTGGTATGCAGGAAAATCAAGTCATTTAAAATATATTGAAGTTATTGATCATTTTAAACTGGCTTCCAAAAAGAACAATTATTATGGGGTTTTGATAGAAGTAAATTTTAGCGAAGCCTTTTTCCAGAATTATTTTATTCCTCTGGCATTTATGAATGAGGAAGACCTGGACACAAATACTTTAATTGCACCTGCCACCTTTGATAATATTCCCGGATATTTGGTTGATGCCCTCCATATAGAAGATTTCAGAACCTTGATTTTCAACAATATTATGGATGTTTCATCAGATTCAGGAAATTCAAAGACTATGTTTCATAGATCTGACGTGATTAAAAATGTTAAATATGAATCTTCCCGGTTTTTAGGAGCAGAACAGAGCAATACTTCTATTGTTTACAATGAAAAATATGTTCTAAAATTTTTCAGAAGAATTTATACTAGTATAAATCCAGATTATGAAATCAATCGTTTTTTATCTGAAAAATCCCTTTTTAAAAACATCCCTGAATATATCGGAAGTATCAATTTGCATTATGAAAAAGGAGATACCATCACCTTAGGCTTAATGCAAAATTTAGTACCAAATGAGGGAGATGCCTGGAACTGGATGCTTAAGGAATTGGATCCCGTTTTTTTAAATTTGGAACGCAAAAAAATAAAAATCGACAAACTTCCTGACACTCCTCTTTATAACAGGCATACTATAAATTCTATACCTCCACATATAATAGATTTTGCAGGACTGAATTTGTTTTTAAGAATTTCAACGCTCGCTTTAAGAACCGCTGAAATGCATATAGCACTGGGAAGTGATATTCAGAATACCGCCTTTACCCCCGCAAAATACAATGGTGATTACGCGGTTTGGTTAAAAAACAGGTTGACATATCAATTTCAAAACCGCTTGAATACCATTGAGAACAACCTTCATAAATTAGATGGAGAAACACTCAATTTAGCCAAGGAATTTTTGGATAAGAAAAAAGAAATAAGAAAATGTTTTTTGGATTTTAATTGGACCAAACTGAAAAGCGAGCGTATTAGGATTCATGGTGATTATCATTTAGGGCAGGTTTTGGTTCATGAAGACGATTTTTATCTGTTGGATTTTGAAGGTGAACCGGAGAGTACAATTCAGGACCGGAAAGTTAAACAACCCCCACTTAAAGATTTGGCAGGAATGTTTCGCTCTTTTCATTACGCTATTTATTCCACTATTTTCAACAATGAAAAATCCTATCCATTTTCCCAACAAGAATTATTTAAAGCTGGAGAAGTCCTCTATAAATATATGATTGGGGTTTTTCTTGAAACATACATTACAAAAGTTCAGGATGAAAACTTAAATATTGGATATAAACACGAAATTGAATTTTTGCTGGATTATTGTTTGCTTGAAAAAGCGGTTTATGAGCTTGGATACGAGCTAAATTCGAGACCGAGATGGGCTATTATTCCACTTCGGGGAATCATCAGTATTTTAAAAAATAAATAAATTAGATTTGTGTTTTGGAGAAGATGAAGGCAATTGATAGTTTTCGAGGCTTTGCGGCCTTTACATATATCTTAGAGAACGTTGTGGTATATAAAAGATATTTACTGCATTTTTTTAATAAAGAACTATAGTTTATATAATATCTATGAAAAACGAAGTGCAATTATTTTCCTTATTTTCAGATTTTGATATTTCCCTCTTCAAAGCAGGAAAACATTATAGGTTATATGAAAAACTGGGTTCTCATTTAATTGAGGTCAATGGTATCAAAGGAACTTATTTTGCAGTTTGGGCTCCTTCTGCCAAAACGGTTTCAGTGATCGGGGATTTTAATTATTGGGTTGAAGGGGAGCACGAGCTGTCGGTACGTTGGGATGGCAGTGGAATCTGGGAAGGATTTATTCCCGAGGTGGAAAAAGGCGCTAAATACAAATACCAGATTCTCTCTAACCATAATGACGTTAAAACCGAAAAGGCAGATCCTTATGCCAAACGCTGTGAACATCCACCCCTAACAGCATCAGTTGTATGGGAATTGGATTTTAAATGGAAAGATGCTGACTGGTTAAATGATAGAATCAAAAAAAATCAGTTGGATAAACCTATTTCAATTTACGAGGTTCATTTAAGTTCCTGGAGAAAAAATTCTGAAGAAAACAGATGGTTAACCTATGAAGAACTATCTCACGAATTGGTTTCTTATGTGAAGGAAATGGGCTTTACTCACATAGAACTTATGCCAGTTATGGAATATCCCTATGATCCTTCGTGGGGATATCAAATTACGGGATATTTTGCCCCCACCTCACGTTTTGGGGAACCCGGAGACTTTATGAGATTAATTGAGGCTTTTCACCGGGAGGGAATTGCAGTGATTCTGGACTGGGTGCCATCGCACTTCCCAGACGATAAGCATGGATTAGGTCTCTTCGATGGAACTCATCTTTATGAACATCCGGATAAAAGAAAAGGATATCACCCAGACTGGAAAAGTTTGATCTTTAATTATGGCCGGAATGAAGTAAGATCTTTTTTAATAAGCAATGCGATCTTTTGGCTGGATCTTTATCATATCGATGCCTTGCGAGTAGATGCAGTTGCGTCCATGCTCTACCTGGACTATTCCAGAGAAGAAGGGGAATGGGAACCAAATGAATTTGGAGAAAGGGAAAATCTGGATGCAGTAAGTTTTATCAAAGACTTAAACGCAGAAATATATAAGAAATTTGAGGGAGTTCAAACCATTGCTGAAGAATCAACTTCATTCCCAATGGTTTCAAAACCAATTTACATGGGGGGCCTTGGGTTTGGTATGAAATGGATGATGGGTTGGATGCACGATACTTTGGAATATTTCAAAAAAGACTCCCTATACAGGAAACATCATCAAAATGATATTACCTTCAGTTTGACTTATGCCTTCACCGAGAATTTTCTGCTTCCTTTAAGTCATGATGAAGTTGTATATGGGAAGAAATCAATCTTGGGCAAGATGCCGGGTGATGAATGGCAACGCTTCGCAAATTTGAGGTTATTGTATGGCTATATGTTCACACATCCTGGAAGTAAACTGCTCTTTATGGGGGGTGAATTCGGGCAATCCTCAGAATGGAATTTTGACGAGAGCCTTGACTGGCATTTGCTTGAATATGATTATCATAAAGGGATTCAGTCTGTAATTAAAGATTTAAATAAATTGTACAAGGAACAAGGAGCCTTGCATGAGAAACAGTTCAATGTCGAAGGTTTTGAGTGGATTGCTTATGATGACAGTCAGAACTCGATAATAAGTTACATCCGAAAAGGAATTAATCCCAAAGATGAACTTATTGTGGTTTGCAACTTTACACCAAATACCAATGAACATTATAAGATTGGAATGCCGCGTAAAGGAAAACTTGTGGAAATATTTAATTCAGATAATAAGAAATATTCGGGTTCCGGTATGGGCAATGCTAATCCAATCCCTATAAAATCAGAACCTTCCCATAATCGGAAATTTTCAGCGAATCTTGTTCTTCCCCCTTTAAGCATCGTCGTTTTTAAAATATTATAAACAAATTTTCTATAATTCATTTTTAAAGCTTTTTTTTGTGCCGCTTTTAAAATCAACTATTATGATCACTAACACTGAATTAGAATACAAGGGAAATTTATTTCCGGCCGAGATAATTTCCTTTAAATTAAGCGGAGATACAATTTCTTTTGTAACCAAAAATGGAGTCCGACTGAAGATTACTGTTCTTAGGGACAGCATTTTTCGTTTTCGTTATGCGCCCGAAGGAATTTTTAAAAACGACTTTTCCTATGCCATAGACGAAAATCCCTCCAGTGGTTTTAATAAATTGGAAATAATAGAAGATCCAGAATATATCACCATTGTCACCAAGAAAATAAAATGTAAGATCGCTAGAATGGATCTTAGAATTGGGATGTACGATTTGAACGACCGTGAAATTGTGGAAGACGAATTGGGTTTTCACTGGGAAGAAAGTTTTGAGTTTGGCGGAAATTTGGTTAAAATGAGCAAAGCTTCTATTGAAAACGAAAATTTCTACGGTCTGGGAGATACACCCACCAATTTTAATTTAAAGGGTAAGGAAATCAGTTTATGGAATACCGATCAATACGCCTTTGGAAAGGATCTCAATGAATTATATAAAGCCGTACCTTTTTATATCGCCTTGCACAATAATCTCGCATACGGGATTTTCTTTGACAATACTTTTAAAACGCATTTCGATTTTTGTAAAGAAAGAAGGAATATCACTAGTTTTTGGGCAGATGGTGGGGAAATGAACTATTATTTTATATATGGCCCTCAAATCGCTGATGTTGTTACCTCTTATACCGATTTAACTGGAAAGCCTGAACTTCCACCAATGTGGGCGCTAGGTTATCATCAGAGTAAATGGAGTTATTTTCCTGAAACTAAGGTCAAGGAAATTGCATCAAAATTCAGGGAATTGAAATTTCCCTGCGATGCCCTTTATTTGGATATAGATTATATGGAGGGTTTCAGATGTTTTACATGGAATAAAGATTTTTTTCCAGATCCTAAAAGAATGGTTCAGGAACTGGAAGCTGATGGTTTTAAAACTATAGCTATTATAGATCCGGGCATCAAAATAGATCCGGAATATTCTGTTTTTAAGGAAGCTTTGGAGAAGGATTATTTTTGCAAAAGGGCGGATGGCCCTTATATGCGAGGAAAAGTATGGCCCGGGGAATGTTATTTTCCTGATTTCACTAATCCCGAAGTACGGGAATGGTGGGCCAATTTATATAAGGAACTCATCGCTGAAATTGGTGTCAAGGGAGTTTGGAATGATATGAATGAACCTGCGGTCATGGAAGTGCCAGGTAAAACTTTCCCCATGGATGTACGGCATGACTTTGATGGGAACCCATGCAGCCATCGTAAAGCGCATAATGTTTATGGCATGCAAATGGCCAAGGCTACCTATGAAGGAGTCAAAAAATTTATTTATCCCAAACGGCCTTTTGTCATTACACGGGCTAATTATTCCGGCGGACAACGTTACACTTCCACCTGGACCGGTGACAATGTAGCAAGCTGGGAGCATTTGTATTTGGCAAATATGCAGGTCCAGCGTTTATGCATGAGTGGAATGAGTTTTTCAGGTACTGATATTGGAGGTTTTGCAGAACAACCTTCTGGCGAATTATTTACCCGTTGGATACAGTTAGGTGTTTTTCATCCATTTTGCAGAACTCACTCCTCAGGTGATCACGGAGATCAGGAACCCTGGTGTTTTGGGGAAGAAGTATTGGAAATTACCAAAAAATTCGTAGAATTACGATATCAGTTAATACCTTACTTATATACTGCTTTCCATCAATACGTAGAGGATGGGATTCCAATTTTAAAACCTCTGGTATATGTTGATCAGGAAGATATTCAAACTCACTATCGTTCAGATGAATTTATTTTCGGAAATCAGATCCTGGTTTGTCCAATTCAGGAACCAAATGCTCAGGGAAGAAGAATGTATGTTCCACGTGGGAAATGGTTCAATTTCTGGGATGATGTTATTTTTGAAGGCGGAAAGGAAATTTGGGTAGAAGCACCACTTAATAAAATGCCTTTATTTATTAAAGAAGGTGCAATTATTCCTAAATATCCCGTTCAGCAATACGTAGATGAAGTAGAAATAAAAGAACTTATCCTGGAGGTATATTATAAACACGGAAAGGAAAATTCTGAACTTTATGAAGATGCACACGACGGATATGATTATAAAAAAGGCCGATACAGTATGCGAAGCTTTAAATTGAACGGAAAATTGCAGCAATTGAATATTCAGCAGCATAAGGATGGCAAATATTCTGCTACTTATAAAACGATGAAATTGTGTTTTCACGGATTGCCATTTGAAATTCAAAAAGTGATGGCGGACAATGAAGAAGTCAGCCCTGAATCTTTACAATTTAATCTGAAAGAAAACAGCCTAATTATCCATAAAGATTTTAACTCCCTGCAGTTGATGGGCTAATTTAAACAACCGATTTTTTTAATTCATTTGCCCACGATTTATTGTGGGTAATTGACATTTATATAGTTTTGTCTATAAGTTTTTAACCATCTTCGGGACAAAATATTTGATAATTGGGGGTAAACCATTTTTTCCACTGCTAAAATTCATCTCTCAAATTATGGGATTATCAACATAAACCCACTCTAAATATTATATTATCAATTTATTTGAATATAAATACAATTACCTCTTTTCTTATATTCTTTAACGACTTTCGCTAATTTTTTGTCATCTATTTGAGTAATTTTGCAACAATAATTTAAGGACTAAGGACATGAAGATAAAACAGCAGGGGCTCTATTCTCCGGAATTTGAGCATGATAATTGTGGGGCAGGATTTATATGTAATTTAAAAGGAAAGCGTACCAACGATATAATACATAAGGCCATCGATATTCTAATTCGATTAGAACATCGTGGTGCAGTGAGTGCCGATGGAAAAACAGGTGACGGCGCAGGAATTCTTATAGATATTCCTCACGCTTTTTTCAAAAAGGTTTGTGATTTTGAACTTCCCGATTTCAAATCATATGCAGTAGGAATGGTTTTCCTGCCTCCTGCCGCAAACCAGCTTAATATTTGCAAAGAAATCTTTGAAAAAGAGGTCAAAAAACAAGGATTAGAAGTTATAGGTTGGAGAAAAGTTCCAATAGATAGTTCCTGTTTAGGGAAGGTTGCGGCTTCTTCAGAACCTATTACTCAACAAATCTTTATTGGGAAAACAAATGACATTTCAGAAGAAATTTTTAATGCCAAATTATTTGCCGCAAGAAAAATAACTGAGCATAAAATTGAGGAATCAGGCTTTTCTGAATCCCATTATTTCTATTTACCCAGCTTGTCCACAACAACTATAATTTACAAAGGGCTTTTAATGCCCCAGGATATTAACAAGTACTATTTGGATCTTAACGAACCAGAGGTCGTTACAAAATTGGCTCTGGTACACCAGCGATTTTCTACCAATACCTTTCCTTCCTGGGAGTTGGCTCAACCTTTTAGATATTTGTGCCACAATGGTGAAATAAATACTTTGCGCGGAAACCTAAGTAGGATGAGAGCACGTGAGGAACTTTTTAAAAGCGAAGTTTTCGGGGAAAATTTTAAAGAAATTTTGCCCATTGTAAGTGAAGGAAAATCAGATTCGGCAGCTATGGATATGGTATTGGAGTCACTGCTTCACACTGGAAGATCTCTTCCTGAAGCTATGATGATGATGGTACCTGAAGCCTGGGAGAAAAACCCTTCTATGCCGGGTGAGAAAAAAGCCTTTTATGAGTATAATGCCTGCATTATGGAGCCTTGGGACGGCCCGGCGTCAATTCCTTTTACCGATGGAAATTACATTGGAGCACTTTTGGACAGAAATGGTTTGCGCCCTTCAAGGTACACCGTTACCAAAGATGGCTATGTTATTATGTCTTCAGAAACTGGGGTTATAGATATCAAGCCTGAAAATGTCGCTCTTCACGGTCGTTTGGAACCAGGAAAAATGTTTTTGGTTGACATGAATGAAGGTCGGATTATTGGCGACGAAGAATTAAAGGAGAGCATTGTTTCCAAATTACCTTACAGAAAATGGTTAGATCAGAATCTGCTTCCATTGGCTGAAGTTCCCTATACTGGTAACAAAACTCCGGTAGAAAAAATTGATTTTGTGACTCGCCAACAATTATTTGGATATACTCAGGAAGATATCGATACAATAATTACTCCTATGGCCTCGCTAGGCAAGGAAGCTATTGGTTCTATGGGAACGGATACTCCTTTGGCAGTTCTTTCAGAAAGACCTCAATTGCTTTTTAATTATTTCAAACAATCCTTCGCACAGGTTACCAATCCTCCTTTGGATGGGATTCGAGAGGAAATTGTTACCGATATTAGCTTATGCCTGGGAGAAGACCTCAATATTTTTGAAATTATTCCTGAGCAATGTAGAAAATTGAGGATACAAAACCCTGTAATTTCCAATGATGATCTGGATAAGATAAAATACATAAAATATCCTGGTTTTAAATCAGAATCGATTTCTATATTATATGAAGCCGAAAAAGGGCTTAACGGATTAGAAGCCCGTTTGGATGAAATTATTAATGAGATTACAATTGCCGTAGACAATGGTTGTAATTTAATAATTCTGTCAGACAGAAATGTGAATCCTAAACTGGCACCAATTCCTTCTTTACTAGCTTGTTCTTTTGTGCACCGCATGGCAAAAAATCATAACAGAAGATCTTCTTTTGGAATTGTGATAGAATCTGCAGAACCTCGCGAACCACATCATTTTGCATTGTTATTTGGATATGGTGCAAGTGCCATCAATCCTTATATGGTGAATGAAATTATCAGAAAATTAGTAAAAAATAAGGAAATCGATGTAGAAGATTCTGAAGAAGCCGTTCAGAATTTCAATAAAGCCATAGGAAAAGGTATCTTAAAGATTATGAATAAGATTGGAATTTCAACCCTAAATTCCTATCGTGCAGCCCAAATTTTTGAAATTATTGGTCTTCACAATAAGTTTGTTGATAAATATTTTATCAATACACCTACCCGCATAGAAGGTATCGGATTATATGAAATAGAAAAAGAAATACAAAAGCGCTTTGAAAAAGCATTTAATCCTCCAGAAAGTTCTACCGATCTTGATTTGGAAATTGGAGGAGATTATCGATGGAGACGAAATAGCGAAAGACACATGTTTAATCCTGCCACTATTGCTAAACTTCAACAGGCAGTTAAGCAGAACAACTATAAAAGTTATGAGGACTATTCAAAACTCGTTAATGAACAAAGTGAGAACTTAATGACCATAAGGGGGATGTTCAAATTTAAGGACCTTGACCCAATTTCTATTGATGAAGTTGAACCCTGGACAGAGATTGTAAAACGCTTTAAAACCGGCGCTATGTCACTTGGTGCAATCAGCCAGGAAGCACATGAAACCCTTGCAATTGCAATGAATAGGATAAATGCAAAAAGCAATTCCGGAGAAGGCGGGGAAGATCCGCAACGTTTTAATAAAGATATGGACGGTAATTGGAGAAATAGCTCCATTAAACAAGTGGCTTCAGGTAGATTTGGAGTTTCCATAAACTATTTGAGCAGTGCTACCGAAATTCAAATTAAAATGGCACAGGGCGCCAAACCAGGTGAAGGTGGACAACTTCCGGGTCCAAAAGTATCACCTTATATTGCAAAAATCAGAAATTCAACTCCTTATGTTGGCTTAATTTCTCCTCCCCCTCACCATGATATTTATTCAATTGAAGATCTTGCTCAACTAATATTCGATTTAAAAAATGCCAATCGCCAGGCCCGGATCAATGTAAAGTTGGTTTCAAAAGTAGGGATAGGCACTATAGCAGCGGGGGTTGCTAAAGCAAAAGGCGACGTAGTTTTAATATCGGGTTACGATGGAGGAACTGGCGCATCACCTTTAACATCCTTAAAACACGCAGGTTTACCTTGGGAACTGGGACTTGCAGAAGCCCAGCAAACTTTACTGCTCAATAACTTAAGGAGCCGAATAATTGTGGAATGTGATGGACAACTAAAAACAGGTCGTGATGTAGCCGTAGCTTGTTTGCTCGGTGCGGAAGAATTTGGATTTTCTACAGCTCCACTAGTTGCTACAGGTTGCATTATGATGCGAGCCTGTCATCTTAATACCTGCCCGGTTGGAATTGCAACTCAGGATCCAGAACTCAGAAAGAATTTTAAAGGCACCCCGGAAGATGTAATTAATTTTATGTATTTCGTAGCCCAGGAATTAAGACAAATTATGGCCGATCTAGGCTTTAGGACATTAAATGAAATGGTGGGCCAAAGTCAGAAACTTGAAATGAACAAAGCAATTGACCATTATAAAGCACAGGGTATAGATCTTTCCAAGATTCTATACAAGCCAAAAATTAAAAAAGACAAGCCGCTTCACAATACTGAAAAACAAGATCATTGTCTGGAGAATGTATTGGATTTTAAAATATTAAAAAAAGCGCATCCGGCCATTTACAGGAAAGAAAAAATGAGTTTGAATTTTCCTATCAACAATATGAATAGGACTACCGGAGCCATTATTAGCAATGAAATAACAAAGATTCACGGGGAAAAAGGATTGCCGGAAAATACACTAACCCTAAATTTCAAAGGTTCAGCGGGTCAAAGTTTTGGAGCATTTTCCACAAAGGGAATGACCTTGAATGTTGAAGGTAACACAAACGACTACTTTGGAAAAGGACTATCCGGTGCTACACTTAGCGTGAGTGTACCCAAATTAGCAACCTTTAAATCCCACGAAAACACTATCATTGGAAATGTCGCATTATACGGAGCAATTAATGGAGAAGCATATATTAATGGTATAGGCGGTGAACGATTTTGTGTTCGAAACTCCGGAGCTAAAGCTGTAATTGAGGGAATTGGTGACCACGGATGCGAATATATGACAGGTGGCATCGCGGTAATCCTGGGAAAAATAGGTAGAAATTTTGCCGCAGGTATGAGCGGTGGAATTGCATACCTCTATAATCCTAATGATAATGTGGATGTTAATAATTTTAACATGGAATTGATTAAACTGGAACATCCTTCCATAGAAGATCAGAAAGAATTTAAAGGACTCATTGAAAAACATTACCTATATACTCAAAGCAAGCTCGCCAAAAATATTCTTGACAATTGGAAAGAAAATTCGGGCAAGTTTATAAAGGTAATGCCCATAGAATATAAAAAGGCTTTACAAAAATTGAAAGAGGAAAAAATGAAACAGGATAAATCAGAACTCAAAACAGCATAATCATGGGAAAGATAAGAGGATTTTTAGAATATGATAGAGCTCAAGAGGAAACTGAGGCGGTTACAATACGAGTTAAAAATTATAAGGAGTTCTCCAAAAAACTTCCCAACGAGGATTTAAAGGAACAAGGGGGACGCTGCATGGATTGTGGCATTCCATTTTGCCATAGCGGTTGCCCATTGGGAAATTTAATTCCCGATTTTAACCATGCCGTTTACAAAAACGACTGGAAGAAAGCATTGAGGATACTTCATTCAACAAATAATTTTCCTGAATTTACAGGAAGGTTATGTCCGGCACCCTGTGAATCGGCTTGTGTTCTCGGCATAGTAGAAGAACCTGTAGCCATTGAAATGATTGAAAAATACATTGTTGAAAAAGGTTTTCAGGAAGGTTGGATTAAACCCGAACCTCCGGAACATCGTACAGGGAAAACCGTTGCTGTTGTAGGCTCAGGTCCCGCAGGACTTGCTGCGGCCCAACAGCTCAATCGCGCCGGACATCTGGTTACAGTTTTTGAAAGAGATGATAAACCCGGAGGTTTACTTCGATATGGAATTCCTGATTTTAAATTAGAAAAACACATCATTGATCGCCGAATTAATGTGATGGAAAAGGAAGGTATTCTATTCAAAACGAACATCAATGTTGGGGTAAATTTCTCAGTAGAAAAACTCCAGGAATTTGACGCACTTGTACTTTGTGGAGGCGCCACCGAAAAAAGGCCTTTACCCATTCCCGGTGCCGATGCAAAAGGTATAGTTCAAGCAATGGATTTCCTTAAAAACAATAACCAGGTAGTTGATGGTCTTAAAGAACTTTCGGAAGAATTATCTGCAAAAAGCAAGAATGTAATAGTAATTGGAGGTGGTGATACAGGATCAGATTGTGTAGGAACATCAAATAGACACGGAGCAGAATCTGTCACCAACTTTGAGATTATGCCAATGCCTTCTACAGGAAGAACAATTGAAAATCCCTGGCCTTTTTGGCCTTTTAACCTAAAAACCACATCTTCCCACAAAGAAGGGGTTAAGAGAAATTGGAGCATCGCTACCAAAGAGTTTGTAAAAGATGATCAAGGCAACTTAAAAGCACTTAAAACTCTTAATATCGAATGGGTTAAAGGGGAACCGGGACAACGGCCTCAACTTAAGGAAGTCCCCGGCTCTGAAAAAGAATGGCCTTGCGAACTTGTCTTGCTAGCACTTGGTTTTACAGGCCCAGAAAAATCATTAGCGCAGCAATTAGGTTTGAAACTTGATGAAAGGACAAATATCAAAGCAGATAAGACATATCAAACAAATGTGGCAAATATTTTTACTGCCGGTGATATGCACAGGGGACAATCATTGATAGTTTGGGCCATTTCTGAAGGACGGGAAGCAGCCAGACATGTAGATGAATTTTTAACCGGTCATTCAGGTTTACCCACCAAAGGAGCGGGAGACCTCCCAACAGTATAGATTCCACAAACTTATATTCTTTAATTTCTTAAGGGTTTAGCTTAATTGGCTAAACCCTTTTTTATTTTCTCTTATTTAATCATCCATTACTCTTAGTTCTCACTTCTATTTTTTTAATGGCGTGCCCTTCGGGCCGGGCTATCCGCGCTACATGGTAGCTTGCTCCTATCCCTCACGCGGGATTTGTCTTTAAGGCATTTAGGATCATTCCCAAAAGTTGTGGGGAATTGGTTTC